>OGUG01000354.1_pt1 | contig 22905 bp, 20 predicted proteins | sample 1573711 | NCBI WGS metagenome assembly OGUG01 (sample SAMEA2582006, study PRJEB24529) | metagenome | biome: Human gut stool | place: China | collected 2011 | reverse complement strand
TACATCGGCTAGTATATCAGCCTTCCAAGCTGAGGAGGTGGGTTCGATTCCCATTACCCGCTCCAAAAGACCTGAACCTTGAACGGTCCGGGTCTTTTCTTTTTGTCCTGCACTGGGCAGTCATCTTGCAAACCGGCGGCGGAAATGCTACAATAGAGCCATAAAACCGCTGAAAGGGGAACGCTACAATGGAATTCCGCGATAAACCGATGGAGAACCTCATGCGCCTGCAGGAGAAGGATATCTGCAAAAATGTTAACGCCCTGCTGCTGGAGGGCGAGCAGATCGTGGGCGCATACAAGACGGTGCGCGATCAAGTGGTGTTCACCAGCCACCGCATCATCATGGTGGATATGCAGGGGGTCACGGGCACGCGGCAGCAGCTTTTTGTGCTGCCCTACCGCAAGGTGCTGCACTATGGCATTCAGACGGCGGGTTTTGGCGATCCGCTGCAGGCGTCCCAGCTGACAGTCTGCTTTGCGGACGGCCACGAGGCCAAGTTTGGCTTTATTGGGCAGAAGGACCTGTTTCAGGTGGCAAACGCTATCAGCGCCTGCATCCTGTAAGAAAAATTATGAACCGAAGCCGCTGCACAAGGGTTTGTGCGGCGGCTTTTTTTACGTATTTTTGCGGCTGGTTGTATACAAAACGCATGAAAATTTGAAACAAAACGCAAAACAATGTGCCAAAATAGGCGAAAAACTGAGAAACGCAAAACTTTGTGCCACAAGATAAAAACATGATTGACATTTTGTTTCGTCTCGCGTACAATTCGGGGCACAAGGCAGTCCCGCTGCTGCGGGACAAAAAAGCACGAATACAGGTATATTGTCGCATTGCGGCAAAAAGAATGGGAGGACCTTACCATGTCAACCAAATTTTCCCGTAAAACGTTCCTGAAGGGCAGCGTTGCCGGTCTGGGCATGATGGCGCTCAACGTGTGCACCGCCGGGGCAGCCTCTGCTGCCGAGCCCGCAGCCGCCGCAGCGGAGGATACCAACTCCCTGAACCTCGTCCCTAAAAAGGCGGCCTCGGTCAAGGTGACCAGCCGCGGCAGCGTGAGCGGCGGCTGGCAGGGCGAGCCGGTGTTCCCTAACTGGAAGGGTCTGGACGATACGCTGGCCATGAACCACATGTACACCTTTGTGGGCTACGCAGGGCAGGGAACGCTGTGCGTGGAGCCCGAGGCGGGCGTGACCGGCTTTAACCTGTTCGTCAATAACCGCCAGATCAACACCGCTGCCATGGCGGCAGGCGGCGTGTGGAACGTGGACATTTCCGGCCAGACCATCAACGGCCGCAACACCATTCAGGTGGGCGGCATCCGTCCCCGCGGCAAAAAGGTGACCGTGCGGGTGGGCTACCCCACAGTGCAGGAGGGCAGCCTGCAGGACGTGGGCATCGACCGCGATGCACTGGAGCTGTTGGAGCAGATCATTCAGGCCGACGTGAACAACGGCTTCCCCAGCGCACAGATGGCCATTGTGAAAAACGGCAAACTGGTGTACCAGAACGCATGGGGCAAGGTGAACTCCTATAATCCGGACGGCACCCCCAAGACCGACAGCCCGGCTGTGACCAACGATACCCTGTACGATCTGGCCTCCAACACCAAGATGTACACTGCAAACTACGCATTACAGTACCTCGTCACGCAGGGCAAGGCCAATTTGGACAGCCGTCTGGTAGACCTGCTGGGCAGCGCCTTTGTGGAGGACACCATCGACATTACCTACAACGGCTACGAGAACCCGGGCCTGAAGGTCAACAAGCAGTGGAAAGCAGAACTGACCCTGCGCGATATCCTGCGCCATCAGGCAGGCTTCCCTGCAGACCCCCAGTACCACAACGATTCCTTTGACCAGTGCGCTCAAAAGACCGTTCCCGGTGCCACCAACGTGCTCTTCTCCGGTTGGGACGGCAGCGCTGCAACCCGCGCTGCTACCCTTAAGTCCATCTTCAAGACTCCGCTGATGTATAAACCCGGCACCAAGACCGTCTACTCCGACGTGGACTATATGCTGCTGGCCTTCGCCATTGAAGCAATCACCGGCAAGGGTTTGGACGCCTTCCTGAAGGAGACCTTCTGGGACCCCATGGGGCTGACCCACACCACCTACAACCCCCTGCTGAACGGCTTTGCCGCCAACGACTGCGCCGCTACCGAGCTGAACGGCAACACCCGCGATGGTGCCATCTCTTTCACCGGCGTGCGCACCGCCACCATTCAGGGCCAGGTGCACGACGAGAAGTGCTACTACGCGATGGGTGGTATTTCCGGCCATGCAGGCCTGTTCTCCAACGCTACCGAGCTGGCAAAACTGGCCTCTGTCATGCTCACCGGCGGCTACGGCGAGAACCGCTACTTCTCCCGCAACGTGATGGACGCCTTTACCGCACCCAAGAAGGAGGACGCTGCCAACTGGGGTCTGGGCTGGTGGCGTGAGGGCGACAACCAGCGCTGCTGGTATTTCGGTACGCAGGCACCCTCCAATACCATTGGCCATCAGGGCTGGACCGGTACGTTGACCATGATCGACCCCGTGGAGAATCTGGTGGTGGTGTACCTGACCAACAAGATCAACTCCCCGGTCACCGATAAGGCCGCGAACCCCAATAATTTCAATGGTAACTGGTATACGGCTTCTACGCTGGGTTTTGTGGCACAGCTACTGTATCAGGGTCTGCAGAACCACGGCACCGACCCCAACAACGCTTACAGCGCCCTGCTGGAGGATATGGCGGAAAGCAAGTTTGCGCTGGTGGCCGAGGGCGGCAGCGTGCCTGCTACCCACCCGCTGGTGCGCTCCGGTTATGCCGTGCTGGAGGCTATGGCTGCCCACGCAAACTCTACCCACTCCTACATGGACCGCAACTACTTCAACGATGCCCTCACCCTGCTGGATGATACCCGCGATGCAGAGGAACTGGCAAAGCTGAAAAAGATGCTCAATAAGTTTTGAACGCAGTTCTTTACAAATAACTGAATAAATAGCAAAGGGACTGCCGCACCAAATGAGGTACGGCAGTCCCTTTAACTTTAGCAGGCTGGACCCTTTCAGATGTGCGCCGTTTTGCGCACCAGCTGCCGGTGCATCAGCACCATCAGCACCAGAAATACCAGCAGGTAGAAGGGGAACAGCGCCGGGGTGATGTTGTTGGCAAGCACGCCGAACAGCGGCGGCATGGCAAGATTGCCCACATAGGCGCTGCTCATCTGGATGCCGATGACGGCCTGAGAATTCTGTACGCCGAAGTGCGCCGGGGTGGAGTGGATGACGCTGGGGTAGATGGGCGCACATCCCAGCCCTACCAGCACAAGCCCTGCCAGCGCAAAGACCTGCGCCCCGGGCAGCAGCAGGGCGGCAATGCCCACGCCCAGCACCGCAAACCCCAGACGGATCATCTGGTCATCACTCAGCTTTAAGGTCAAAAAGCCGCAGACGCCCCGCCCCACCGTGATGCCGATATAGAACAGGCTGGCAAAGCTGGCAGCCGTCTGGGCGGGCACCTGCCGCACAAGGGTCAGGTAGCTGCTTGCCCAGAGCCCGGCGGTGGTCTCCAGCGCGCAGTAGCAGAAAAAGCAGAGCATCACTTCCTTCGCGCCCGGCAGCGCGAACACCTGCGGCAGGGTCAGCGCCTTGGGTACGGTGCCGTCCGGGGTGTCATCGGGGCGTTTATGCCACAGGGGCAGGCTGCAAAAAAGAACGGCAGTCAGCGCGATCTGGAACAGAGCGATGTACCGGTAACCGCTGTTCCAGCCCAGCCCGCCGGAAAGCGCCGCGCCCATCACCACAGGACCAATGGTGGTGCCCACGCCCCACATACAGTGCAGCCAGCTCATGTGGCGGCTTTCGTAATGCAGGGCAACGTAGTTGTTCAGGGCGGCATCCACGCTGCCCGCGCCCAAGCCGTAGGGGATAGCCCACAGGCAGAGCATCCAGAACTGGCCGGAGACCGAGAAACCGAACAGCGCCGCAGCAGTCATGCCCACGCTGAGGGCGGTCACCCTGCCCGTGCCCAGCGCCCGGGTGAGCCGGTCGCTGTTCAGGCTGGAAACGATGGTGCCCAGCGAGATGATCATGGACAGGATACCCGCATAGGAAAAGGGGACGCCCAGCTGGGGATACATAGTGGGCCATGCAGACCCCAGCAGGGAATCCGGCAGACCAAGGCTGATAAAAGCCAAGTAAATAATAGGCAGCAAAAGCTGTGTCATAGGAAAAGTTCCTCCACAGATGATTTAATGGTGTGCTCCGCAGTGTATGCGGCTGCGCTATAAGAATAACATGACCGGATGGGAAATCATAGGGCAAAAGCGCCTGCTTTTTACAACAAAACAGGCGTTTCTTTGATTTGATTCGTGAAAATGCGTTTGCCGTGGCCTGTGGGCCACGGCAAACATAAAATAGAAATAGATTTCCGCTGAAGATGGCCAAAGCGCAAGCGGCCATTCTGGATCGTCTTTTAGTTTTCGCTGTTCTTTTCCAGATACACGGTGGTGGAGGGGAAGGCGAAATCCACGCCGTTTTTCTGCATCACGTCCATCAGGTCAAGATTTAAGTCGTTCTGCATCTGCAAAAAGCGGGTCATGTCGGCGGTGCGCAGGTAGGCGGACACCAGCAGGTCGATGCTGGAAGCGCCGAAGCCGCTCAACTCCACCAGCACCGAGTCCTCGTAGGTGTAGGGGCTGGCCTTGAGCATGGCAGTCAGGTCGGTCATCAGCTGTTCCAGCCGGGGACGGGTGGTGTCGTAGGTAACCCCGAGGGTGAAGCGGTACAGCCGCTTGTTGCGCAAAGTACCGTTGTTGATGGTGGCAGAGCTGACCGTGCTGTTGGTCAGGATGTACACCGAGTTGTCCAGTGCGCGGACCTTGGTGGAGCGGAAGTTGATGTCCACCACCTCGCCGGAAACGTCGCCCACGGTGATCCAGTCGCCGATGGAAAAGGGGCGGTCCAGCAGGATGACCAGCCCGCTGAACAGATTTTTGGCGCTGTCCTGCGCCGCGAGAGAGATGGTCAGACCGACAAGACCCGCACTGGCTACGATGCTGCCCACCGGCAGGCCGCTCTCCTGTGCCATGGTCATAACGCCCAGAACCACGATGAGAACTTTGTACACCTTGTTCAGCAGGGTGGTCAGGGTGCGGTTAGTGCGCACCTCCTCGCCGCAGCTCGCCAGCAAAAGGTCGGTGAGATCGGCGGCGGCGTACAGCCCCTGACACACAAAAAAGGTGGCGGCCAGCTCAAAGACTGTGAGCAGAAATTTATTTACGCCGGCAATTGCCCACGGCAGGCTGGCCGCTGCGGCATAGATGAACGCTGCAAGGGTGAGCCGCTGCAGCGGTACGGCAAAGCTGCGCAGCAGAATGGGCGTACCGGCCAGCCGCCAGTTGCGGCGCAGCAGGGCAGGGAACACCCTGCGGGACAAAAGCTGCCGCGCCAGCCAGCCAAGCGCCAGCAGCAGCGCCGCGCACACCACGCGGGCGGCAAAGGCTGCCCAGCCTTCCAGCAGCAGCGAGCCAAGCTCGAAGCCAAGGTTACGGATCGAGAAAATCATGGAAAACCTCCTGTGTTTTTTCACAACGCATATTATGATAGCATACTCTGCCGCCCGGGGCAAGGAAAGAAAGGTGAAAACGCACTTTGACAAAAAATGTGCAAACTTTTTGGAAAGGGGGCTTGACAGCGCCGCAGTACCGCGCTATACTCTTGGTCAGAAAGTTCGTTTCAGGGCGGGGTGCAATTCCCCACTGGCGGTAAAGTCCGCGACCACCCGCAAGGGTGCTGACCCGGTGCAACTCCGGGACCAACGGTATAGTCCGGATGCAAGAAACGGCAGGCAAATTGCGTCTGTGCGCCCTGTTGCAGTTTTTGGTTGCAGCAGGGCGCTTTTTGGTTTGTCTTTCCGGTTCGATCCAGCGCGAAAAGGGCTTTCCGAACAAATTTGAACGGGGAGTACACCCCGGGGAGGACAACTACCATGAAAAAGAATACCACCCACAATCTGACCGTTGCCGCCATGCTCAGCGCGGTCGCCTTTATCCTGATGTTCATCGAGTTCCCGCTGCCGATGCTCATCCCGTCCTTTGTCAAGATGGACTTCTCCGACCTGCCCGCCCTGCTGGGTGCCTTTGCACTGGGCCCGGTGTACGGCGTGGTCATCAGCTTTATGAAGAACCTGCTGCACATCATCATCAAGGGCACCTCCACCGCCTGCGTGGGCGAGTTGTGCAACTTTATGCTGGGCGCGGTGTTCTCTGCTGTGGCGGGCTTTGTCTACAAGCGCCACAAGAGCCGCAAGACCGCCATTCTGGGTGCCATTGCCGGTGCAGCCGTCATGGCCGTGTTCAGCGTGCCCTCCAACTACTTCATCACCTACCCGGCCTATGTACAGTTCTACCACATGCCGCTGGAAGCCATTTTGGGCATGTATCAGGCCATCCTGCCCTCTGCCGACAGCTTGATCAAGTGCCTTGTGATCTTTAACATGCCCTTCACGCTGGTCAAGGGTCTGCTGGACGCCGTACTGTGCCTGCTGATCTATAAGCCCCTGTCTCCCATCCTGCACGGCCGCAAGTAAGCTGCTGAGATAACAGAGAGCCGGAAAGTCTGCGGACTTTCCGGCTCTTTGAATTTATAAGAAACTTTACGCCAGCGCGCCTTTATCCAGCCATTTGCCTCGCGCCATGCGCAGCAAAAACAGTGCGCCGCGGGTGCAAAGCTCGGCGCACATGGCTGCCCATACGCCCACCAGCCCAAAGCGGGGAGCCAGCAGAACAGCCAAGGTCAGCCGCACGCCCCACATACTGATAAGGTTCAGGATAAAGCAGCCGGTGCTGTCGCCCGCGCCCTGCATGGAGCCGCTGGCTACGATGCTTGCCCCGAACATCGGCTCGGCAAAGGCTTCGATACGCAGCACCCGCGCGCCCAGTGCAATGACGGCGGCGTCGGCGGTAAAAATGCCCATCAGATGCGGGGCAAACACATACAGCCCCACGCCGGTAAGCGCCATGATGCCCATGCCCATGGCGGTGCACAGCCATGCAAAGCGCTTGGCCATGTCCCGGCGGTTTGCGCCCACGGCCTGTCCCACCAGCGCAAGGGCGGCGTCCTGAATGCCGTAGCCCGCCATATAGCACAGGCTCTCGGCGCTGACCCCCAGACTGTTGGCGGCAATGGCGGTAGTGCCCAGCCCGGACACGATGCGCACCAGCAGCACCTGTGCCGAGGACAGGGCGGCGCGCTCTGCCGCCAGCGGCGCGCCTACCTTCCACACGTTATGCAGGCAGGCGCGGGTAATGTGCCACGAGCCGGGCTTGCGGATGCACAGCGGGCCATCCCTCAGCAGCAGAACGCCCAGCGCCAGCGTACCGCCCACGGCGTTGGCAAGGGCTGTGCCCAGTGCTGCGCCCGGTACGCCCCAGCCCAGACCCCAGACCGTGAGGTTCTGGCCGAATACCGTCATCTCCCGGGTGGGGTTGATGAGGAAAAAGTTGAAGATGATGTCCAGTACGCAGGTGAAGATGCTGATGAGACCCGGGGTAAGCGCATCACCCGTAGAGCGCAGCATGGCGGCGTAGGTGCCCATAGCCATGATGAAGGGCAGGGAAGCCGACCAGATGGCAAAATAGGCCGAAGCGTTTGCCTGCAGTGCCGCATCTGCGCCCAGCCACCCGGGCAGAAACCGGCTGATGCCCACGCCAAAGGCCGCTGCAGCAAGACCCACCGCCAGATTGAACAGCATGGACTGCCGCAGAACGCCACGGGCGTCCTGCTGGCGGTCTGCGCCCAGATACTGTGCCACCTGAATGGAAAACGCCATGCACAGCCCGGCCAGCATCCCGTGCAGCAGCCATGTGCTGGAGCCGACGATGCCAATGGAGGCTGTTGCGGCGGCACCGATGTGCCCCACCATGGCGGCGTCGATGTACTCCATGGCGGTGACCACGATCTGCTGCAAAATGGAAGGGATGCTCAGCGTCAGCGCCACCTGTGCGGTGTGGCGCAGCGGCACCTGCTCGCCCTGCCGCATCCGGGCAGAGAGCTGCTCAAGTGTAATGGACATGGAACCTCCTGCGTTGTGGGTGAAAATTACAGACTAATACATTATTATAGAGAGCCGCGGGAGAAAAGTCAATCCAAAGTGAATTTTGCCGCCGGGATTGATTTTTGGTCTAGGGCGTGATACACTCACAACGTACTATACAGAAAGAAAGAGGAATGTTATCTTATGATCCAAATGCTGACCTCTGTCATCGGGCAGCGGGGCGTGGATGCTATGGCATTTTTGCTGGCGTTTGCCCTGACCGCCCTGACGGATTCCATTTTCCGCGATAAACTGCCCCACGACCACGGCCGCGCCTTTGCGGTGAACGGCGAACTTTCCAAGGGCAAGGCGCGAGGCTCCGGACTGATCTTTGTGCTGTGCATCGCACTGGTGTCGCTGGCGTTTCTGCCCTTCACCACCGAGTATGTGGTGTATAATGTGCTGCTGATTGCTTCCATGCTCTCCGGCTATCTGGACGATGCCGCCGAGACCGCCTGGAACGAGTACAAAAAAGGCATCATCGATTTTGTCATCGCGGTGCTGGCGGGCGTGACCTACCTGAACTTCAACGGCTGCGGGGTGCACTTTTTGCAGTGGAGTTTTACGCTGCCCTATGCGGTGTACCTGCTGCTCATCGTCATCCTTATCTGGGCAAGCATCAACGTGGTCAACTGTACCGACGGTGTGGACGGCCTTTCCGCCAGTCTGGCAGTGGTTACCATTGGCACCTACCTGCTGGCTTATAAGACCGAACTGGGTGCGTATGCTACGGCTGGTGTGGTGTTCATCGGTGCGCTGCTGGCCTACCTGTGGTTGAATGCCAAGCCCTCCAGCCTGCTGATGGGCGATGCCGGCAGCCGCGCCATGGGCTTTTTCATCGCCATGCTGTCGCTCAAGTGCGGCCACCCCTTCGCCTTCCTGCTGGCGGCTATCGTGTTCATCGCGGACGGCAGCTTGGGCATTCTGAAGATCAGCCTGAAGCGTTTTCTGCACATCTGGATCTTGAAAAACACCCTGACCCCTCTCCACGACCATGTGCGCAAGCGCAAGGGCTGGAGCGACGAGCAGGTGGTAGCCCGCTGGCTGATTCTGCAGTGCGTGGCTTCGGCTCTGCTGCTGCTCCTTGTGCGGGGCTGATACCCGTTACAATTCCGCCCGTAAAAATGCAAGCCCGGAAAGTCTGCGGACTTTCCGGGCTTGCTCTGCCTTAAAATGATCTTCTCAGCATTCTACTCCGGCTTTTTTGCACGCCGCCTGCACCACATGCCCTACCAGCACCGAGGTGGTCACGGTGCCCACGCCGCCGGGCACGGGGGTGATGGCGTCTACCACCGATTCAGCGGCGGCAAACTGCACGTCACCGCACAGCTTGCCCTCCTCGTTCACATGGATGCCTACGTCCACGACCGTCTGGCCTGCCCGCAGGCAGTCCGCGCCCACAGCCGCCATCTTGCCCATGGCCACCACCACGATGTCGGCCTGTCTGCACACTTCCGGCAGGCTCCGGGTACGGGAGTTGCACAGGGTCACGGTGGCATTTTCCCGGTCCAGCATCATGGCGGCTGGCTTGCCCACCACAAGGCTGCGTCCCACCACCACGGCACGCTTGCCGGAAAGAGGAACGTTATAATACTTCAAAATCTCCATGCAGGCCTGCGCGGTGCAGGGGGCGTAGCCCAGCTCTGTGTTCGTGAACACCCCGGCCAGCGAACCGTCCGTGATGCCGTCAACGTCCTTTTCCGGGCGCAGGGCGGCGCGGACGGTGCGGTCATCGAACTGCTTGGGCAGGGGACGGAACAAAAGACAGCCGTGGATGCCGTCGTCAGTGTTCACCTCGTCCAATACCCGAAGCAGCTGCTCCTGCGTGGCGTCGGCGGGCAGCACGAACTGCCGGACTGCGACGCCCACCTTGCCGCAGCGGGTCATCACGCCCCGCTCGTAGGAGAGGTCATCTTCCCGCTCGCCCACCCGCACCACGGCCAGCGTGGGGGTGATGCCCTTAGCTTTCAACTGCTCGCAGAGCAAAGCGTTGCGCTCGTTCATGGCGGCCACCACCGGCGCGCCCTTTAAAATCGTTGCCATATACTTTCCCTCATTTGTGATATTATTTATTGCGGAGTTTCCCGCTGACGACGGTGAATACTTCGTCTGCCCGGGGCACAAACTCTGCCAGCAATGCGTCTGCCCGGGCGTCCAGCGCGGCTGCGCGGCTGCGGTCTGCCATCAGCTTGGTGTTAATAAACACATTCAGGCTTGCGGCCTGCAATGCCGCCTTGCACAGCACGGCGGCGCAGCCTGCATCCGATACTGCCAGCACGCTGCCTTTGGCGGCGTACTGCCCTGCCAGCGCGATGCCCTCGGCGCACTTTTCCATAATTTGCAGCGGCACGGCGCTTGCACCGTCCAGTGCGGCTTCCAGCACAGAAGCCTTGTGCGCGGCCTGCTCCGGGGTGTCCTTGGGCAGGCCGTAGGCCGCAGCCAGCGGCGCAAAGGCGTCAGCATCGGCCTGTACCAGCGCTTCCAGCTCCAGCCGAAGGGCTTCAGCCCGGGCGTTCAGTGCCTGAATGTCCGCTTCCACGACGGCATACTTTTTTTTGCCGGTGGTCAGGCAGCCCACCATGTTGCCCAGTGCCACACCGGCAGCGCCCACCAGAGCGGCAGTGCCACCGCCGCCCGGTGTGGGCGCTTTGCTGGCAAGCTGTGCCAGAAACTGTGCGCAGCTTAGATCGTTCATTTCCATGTGTAGATACCCCTCTCTGTTATAAAGGCGTCCAGCCGCTGGTCGTGGTCGTCCACGGCGGCGCGGGGGACGCGCTGAACCTCCAATGCAATGCCGATCTTCACCGCCCGGGTGCAGCGGGGCAGGTAGCGGTCGTAGTAGCCCTTGCCCATGCCCACCCGGTAGCAGTCTGCGTCAAAGGCGGTGCAGGGCACCAGCACCAGATCCAGCTGCTCCGGCTGCAAAAGGGCAGAGCGTTCCAGCACAGGCGTGCGGATACCGTACTGTCCCATCGCCCAGCCGTCCGCGCTAGGCACGGCTGCGGTAAGGGAAAAGCCTTCGCCGCACACCGGGTAGGCCACCGTCTTGCCCTGCCGTGCGGCTTCGGCAGCCACAGCGGTAAGGTCGGCTTCGCCCCCAAAGGCTGCGTAGAGCAAAAGGGTATGGGCGGCGCGGTAGGCGTCCAGTTCCAGTACCCGGCGGCACAGCGCCGCGTTGGCGGCGGCGCGCTGCGGCGCATTCAGCGCCTTGCGGGCGGCACGGCCGGCGGTACGCTGCGCCTGTTTTTCCTCGGCAATGGTCATACAAAACACCTCGCTTCACCTGTGAAAGAGGATACTTGAAAAATATACAAAATCGACAGCGCATTTTTATACAAACATAATAAACACTTCAGACAAAAAAAGCAAGCCTTTTGGCGAAAAGAGGATTGAAGCCGCCGCCGCTTTCTGCTATGATTATCTTACAGCAGTAAGCGCCGCGCGGGCGCTGTGCTGAGAGAACCTGCAACATTTTGTGGAGAGGGGTAAGTAAAATGTACAAGGATATGATGGACACCATCGGCATGGTCAATGCAGCCGACCCGGAACTGGGCGCAGCCATGGAGCGGGAGCTGACCCGTCAGCGCGAGAGCATTGAGCTGATCGCCAGCGAGAACATCGTTTCGCCCGCCGTGATGGCAGCCATGGGCAGCGTGCTGACCAACAAGTACGCCGAGGGTCTGCCCGGCAAGCGCTACTACGGCGGCTGCGTCTATGTGGACGAGGTGGAGAATATTGCCATCCAGCGCGCCTGCCAGCTGTTCGGGGCAAAGTACGCCAACGTCCAGCCCCATTCCGGCGCACAGGCCAACCTTGCTGTGTATTTTGCCCTGCTGGAGTTGGGCGATACCGTCATGGGCATGGATCTTTCGCAGGGCGGTCACCTGACCCATGGTTCTCCGGTGAATATGTCCGGTAAAAACTACCACTTTATCTCCTACGGCGTCGGCGCAGACGGCGTCATCGACTACGCTGAGCTGGAAAAGCAGGTGCGCAAGGTGCGCCCCAAGATGCTGGTGGCAGGCGCTTCCGCCTACCCCCGCGCCATCGACTTTGAAAAACTGGCCGAGATCGCCCACGGCTACGGCGCATACCTGATGGTGGATATGGCGCACATTGCCGGTCTGGTGGCGGGCGGCCAGCACCAGAGCCCCGTGCCCTATGCCGACGTGGTGACCACTACCACCCACAAGACCCTGCGCGGACCCCGCGGCGGCCTGATTTTGACCAACAACCCCATCATTGCCAAGCGCATCAACTCGGCAGTGTTCCCCGGCACGCAGGGCGGCCCTCTGGAGCATGTGATTGCAGCAAAAGCTGTCTGCTTTGGCGAGGCACTGAAGCCGGAGTTCAAGGAATACGCCCGCAAGATCGTAGAAAATGCACAGGCGCTGGCTGCGGCCTTGCAGCAGCGCGGGGTCAAGCTGGTGTCCGGCGGCACCGACAACCACCTGATGCTCATTGACCTGCGGGACGAAGAGTGCACCGGCAAGGACCTGGAGCAGCGTCTGGATAGCGTGCACATTACCGCCAACAAGAACACCGTCCCCGGCGAGACCCGCAGCCCCTTTGTGACCTCTGGCGTGCGTCTGGGCACCCCGGCTGTCACCACCCGCGGCATGGGTGCAGCCGAGATGCAGGTGATCGCGGACTGCATTGCAGACTGCATCTGGCACTATGCGGAAAAGAAGGACGAGATCAGCGAGCGTGTCCTGCGCCTGACCCGGGAGTTCCCGCTGTACCAGTAAAAGCAACGTGTAAATAACAAGGCATCCGCAGCCGTTCTGTTAAGCATACAGGGCTGCGGGTGCCTTTTGTTACAAAAACGGGAGAGCCAAAAAAGGAGAAAGACGATGGAAAGTTTAGGCCTTTTGCATCTGTATTACGGCGACGGCAAGGGCAAGACCACAGCCGCCATGGGGCTTGCCCTGCGGGCGCTGGGCAGCGGAAAACGTGTGGTCATCGTGCAGTTTTTAAAGGGCGGGCAGAGCGGGGAAATCCCGCTGCTGGAGCAGCTGGGCGCCACCGTTTACCGGGGCAAGGCCGGGCAGAAATTCGTCTTTCAGATGAATGAAGCCGAAAAGGCCGCTACCCGCGCTTTGCAGAACCAAAATCTTGCGGCGGCGCTGGCGCAGCCCTGTGATATGCTGGTGCTGGACGAAGCCGGCAGCGCGTGGGAACTGGACATGGTGGATAAAGCCCTGCTGCAGCAGGCAGTGCTGCACCGCCCCGCCGGGCAGGAGTGCGTGCTGACCGCCCACGCAGCCCCCGGGTGGATGCTGGACGCCGCAGATTACCTTACCGAGATGTGCTGCCGTCGCCACCCCTACCAGAAGGGTATTGCCGCACGGAAGGGCGTGGAGTATTAAGGTTATAGCAAAAGGAGTTGTTGCGCATGATGCAACAACTCCTTTTGCAGTTTTATACGTCCCAAAACGCTGCCAGCGCCGTTTCCAGCGCGGCGGTACCGGGCAGATACTGGATGTGCTGCCAGTGCGGCGGGAACAGACGGGCGGTGTCGGGCTGCGCAAAGCGGTCGTCCAAAAGCAGCACCACGCCTTTGTCCTGTGGGGTGCGCACCACCCGCCCGGCGGCTTGCAGCACCTTGTTCATGCCCGGGTAGCGGTAGGCGTAGTCGAAGCCGCAGCCGGACTGCTCCTCGTAATACCGGCGCAGCATCTCCTGCCGGGGGTTCACCTGCGGCAGACCCACCCCCACGATGGCGCAGCCGATGAGCCGGTCGCCCACAAGGTCTACCCCCTCGCCGAAGATGCCGCCCATCACGGCAAAGCCCAGCAGCGTGTTGGCAGGGTGGGGAGCGAACTGTGCCAGAAACTCCGCGCGCCCGGCATCGTCCAAGCTGCGCTGCTGCACAAGGGTGGGAATGTCCGGCCAGCGGGCGGCAAAGGCTTCGTACACCTGCTGCAAATAGGCGTAGCTGGGGAAAAACGCCAGATAGTTGCCGGTCTTGCCCTTTGCCAGCGCCGCCAGCGCATCGGCTACGGCGGGCACACTGGCTTCCCGCTGACGGTAGCGAGTGGAGATGCCCGGCAGGCAGAACAGCCCCAGATTTTCCGGCGGGAAAGGGCTGGGCAGCGCCACCGCCCGGGCATCGGCGCAGCCCAGCACGCTGCGGTAAAAGGCAGGCGGAGTCAATGTAGCACTGAACAGCGCCGCGCTGCGCCCTGCCGCCAGACTGGCGTCCACAAAAGGCGCGGGGTCTAAGCAGAGCAGATGCAGCTCCAGCTCGCTGCCCCGGGCGGTAAGCTGGGTGACAAAATGGCTGTCGTACCGGTCGGCCGCGCGGGCAATATCCTGCAAGGCAAAGTAGAGTTCCAGCAGCTGGGCGTGGGCGGGGTCGTCAGGGTTCTGCTCCAGCCAGTCCTGCAAAGGCGTGTGCACCGCCCGCAGGGCAGCGGGCAAAGCGGCGGGCAGCTGCTGCAAAAACACGGTGCCGTCCCGGGCGTACAGCGGCTGCGGCAGGGCAAAATCCGGGGCAGCTTCAGCGGGTAAAAGGCTTACCTGTGCGGGCTCTGTCTCCCCGGCAGGTTCTGTGCCTGTGCGGGGCGCAGCCTGTGCGCAGGCCTTGCGCGCCGCCAGAAAGACTTTGTCTGCTTTGGTCAATGCGGTTTTCAGGCTGCTTTTGCCCTTGCCCAGCGCCCGCTTTGCCTCGGTCAGGCTGCTTTTGGCAAACTGCGCCGAGTACATGGCACGGGCTCTGTCCGGCAGGTTGTGCGCCTCGTCAATGAGGAACAGCCAGTCCCCGGCGGCATCGAAAAAGCGCTTGAGGTGCACCACCGGGTCAAACAGATAGTTGTAGTCCCCGATGACCACATCACACCACTCGCTCAGATCCAGCCCCAGCTCAAAGGGACACACTGAGAACTGCCGGGCGGTGTCCGCCAGCGCGGCACGGCTGAAACTGCCGCTGCCGTCCAGCAGAGCCGCCAGCGCATCCTTGCGGCGGTCGTAGTAGCCGTTGGCAAAGGGGCACACCTCCGGCAGACAGGCGGGGTGCCCTTCGGCGTCCGGGTGCAGACAAGCCTTTTCCTTGGCGGTCAGGGTCACGCTGCGCAAGGCGAGACCGGGTTGTGCGGCACGCAGCCGCGCCACCGCATCCTCGGCGGCGGCTTGGGTGGTGTTGCGGGCGGTCAGATAGAACAGCTTTGCGCCGCAGCCCTCGCCCATGGCCTTTAAGGCAGGGAAGAGGGCGCTCATAGTCTTGCCGATGCCGGTAGGTGCCTGACAAAAAACGCGGGTGCCGCCCTTGCGGTCGGTGCTTTTTCCAGCGCGGCAGGCGCGGTACACTTCACCCGCCAGCGCCCGCTGCCCGGGGCGGTACTCCGCAAAGGGAAATTGCAGCGCCGCAAGGCTTTGGCTGCGCCGGGTGACCCAGTCCATCTGCCGCTGCGCCCACGGGGCATACTGCATTAAAAGCTGCCGCAAAAACTGCTCCAGCTGCTGCTGAGTGAACTGCCGGGTAAAGCGCTGAATCTGATCGGTATCGACCTGATAATAGGTCAGCCGCACCGCCAGCGCTTCCAGTCCCTGCTGGCTGCTGTAAATGGCGGCATACACCATGCCCTGCGCCCAGTGGCAGGGGTTCAGTTCCTCGGCGATCTCCTCATAGGGAACCGTGGTGGTCTTGATCTCATCAATGGTCACGGTGCCGTTTTCATCGGTGAAAATGCCGTCTGCCCGGCCTTCCAGCGTAAAGGCAATGCCGCAGGCTTCCCGCTCCGCGCTGAGAAACACCTCGGCCTGATAGCCCTCCCCGGCGGCCTTTTGCAGCTTGCGGTGGATGCGTGCACCCTCGTTGGCGCGGTCAAAGCCGGCAAAGCGGCTGTCGATGCTGCCGGTGCGCAACAAAAACTCCACCAGCTGCCGGATGGGCAGATGGATGCTTGCCAAAGCGTTTCACCTCCGTTGCAGTTTACTTTATCCTACCCCGAACAGCTCCATGCACTGGGCGGCTGCGGCATCCACCTGTGCAAAGTCCACGGCGGTGCGGTAGTAGGTCTCCAGTTCGTCATGGCAGCTTTTTGCCTGCGCCATCAGGGCACAGGCCTGTTCCAGAAGTTCGGCAGCGGCGCGCTCGTTGAAGCGCAGCCGTGCCCGGCAGGCAGAAAGGTTCTCCCTGTCCACAAAACGGCTGCACCGCACGGTCTGCGCCGCAGACAGCCGCACCGGATGCCAGCGGTTGTCGGTCAGAAACGCCAGCCGCAGGGAGGGGATGATAATGTGGTCGATTTTATCCTCCGGGTGCATGGCGCAGGGGCAAGTGATGATGTGGTAGCCGCGCGCCAGTGCCTCGGCGCGGATGAGTTCCAGCAGCAGGCGGGAGACTGCCCCGTAGTCGTCCCGGAAGAGGATGCATTTGTCTGCCAGTGCCTGCACCGTGCCCTGATAGAACACCTCGCCCTTGGGCGTGATGGCCGAGAGCAGCCGCAGCTCTTCAGAGCCCATCTCCTCGGTGCGGGGCAACAGGCGGATGCACAGCCGCTTGACGTAGCGGCGCACTTTTTCAAAGTTGGCGCTGCACGCTTCGGCGCGGCGGCTGTCCAGCAGCAGACTGCCCGCCGAGGCCACATACCGCGCCGCCCGGCTGCGCAGCAGCTGATTGCGGGCAAACAGGGCGGTCACCTCGTCCTTGTGGGGGTGCAGGGCATCGGCGTCAATGGTGTGGTACAAACTCAGCACCCGCTCGTCTGCGCCGGGGGCTTCCGGCTCCACCACATGGGGCGCGGTGGCATCGATGATGGCGCGTTTTTGCCGCAGGAACACCACCCCGTCCAGACTGTCGGGATCGCTGGCGCAGTGGATGCGCTGGATGGGTTCGCCTTTATCCTGTGCGGCGCGCGCCAGACGCTTCATCAAAGTAGACTTGCCGCAGCCCGGCCCGCTTTTGAGCAGTACCAGCTGCATCCCGGGCTCCCGGCGCAGCGGCGCAAAGTAGCCCTTGAACCCGGCGGGCGTTGTAGCGCCCAGAAAGAAATCCACAGAAGGATGCACGGAACTTTCCATACAAAAACACCTCGCTTTTGCTTTACAGTATGCAAAAGCGGCGCGGTTGGTTCCTGTCCTTACCTATTATAGGTATGCTCACACACGGCGGCAATGGTGTCACGCAGCACGGTAAAATCCGCAAAGGCCTCGGGCTTGTTCTGGGGCTGGCGCAGCAGAGCAGCGGGGTGGAAGGTACCCATGAACAGGATGCCGCTTTTTTCAATGATCTGCCCGTGCTCCCGGGTGACGGAAAAATCCTGCCGGATCATCCGCTGGGCGGCAACGCGCCCAAGGCAGACCACGATCTTGGGCTGGATCAGCCGGAACTGCTCCCGCAGCCACGGCATACAGGCTTCGCTCTCGGCGGGCAGCGGGTCACGGTTCTGGGGCGGGCGGCACTTGACGATGTTGGCGATATAGCAGTTTTTGCTGCGGTCAAGGTCGATGGCAAACAGGTATTTGTCCAGCAGCTGGCCGCTGCGCCCCACAAAGGGCAGACCCTGCTCATCCTCGCTCTGGCCGGGTCCCTCGCCCACAAACAGCACCTCGGCGTCCAGCACGCCCTGCCCGAACACTACGTTCGTCCGGGTGGCGCATAGCTCGCACCGGGTGCAGGCAAGGCATTCAGCCTTTAAAGTATCCATATCCATGGAGAACATCTCCTTTAAAACTGGTATGATATTTTATTCACAAATAAAACAAAGGTTTCTCCCCTAAAATATAGCACAAAAACACAATTTTGTCTTGAACTTTTTGCCGTCTGTGCTAGAATAAAGAAGAAAGGCATCCTTGTGTCCAACAGACACGGGAGCAAATTTTGGAAAGCATTTTCGGAGGTAATCACAATGGCTGATATGTTTGCACCGCTGGTAGCACAGCTGAAGGCAAATCCCAAGACGATCGTGTTCACCGAGGGCAATGACCCCCGCATTCTGGAGGCCGCAAGCAAGCTGCTGGCCGAGGGCGTGCTGAAGGTCGTTATGGTGGGCAACGAGGCAGAGTGCAAGGCTGCTGCCGCCGCCGGTAACTTTGATATTTCCGCTGCCGAGATCATCGACCCGGAGAACTACGCCGGTTTTGATGAGATGGTCAATACCATGGTCGAGCTGCGCAAGGGCAAGCAGACCGCTGAGGAGTGCACCGCTCTGCTGAAGAAGTCCAACTACTTCGGCACCATGCTGGTCAAGATGGGCAAGGCTGACTGCCTGCTGGGCGGCGCTACCTACTCCACCGCCGACACCATCCGTCCCGCTCTGCAGCTGGTCAAGACCAAGAAGGGCGCACATCTGGTGAGCTCCTGCTTCATTCTGGACCGCGACTGCGGCGAAGAGGGCCTGAAGCGCATTGCCATGGGCGACTGCGCCGTCAACATTGATTACACCGATACCGTCGATAAGGCTACCGGCGAGGTCAAGATCTCTGCCGCTTCCAAGCTGGCAGAGGTGGCTGTGGAGACTGCCCGCACTGCAAAGCTGTTCGGCATCGACCCGAAGGTGGCTGTGCTGAGCTTCTCCACCAAGGGCTCCGGCAAGGGCGGCACCGTGGCACTGAGCCACGATGCTACCATCAAGGCACAGGAGATGGATCCCGAGCTGGCTGTGGACGGCGAGCTGCAGTTTGACGCAGCCGTTGCTCCCGAGGTCGCACAGGTCAAGTGCAAGGGCAGCAAGGTGGCTGGTCAGGCCAACACCTTCATCTTCCCCTGCATCGAGGCCGGCAACATCGGCTATAAGATCGCACAGCGTCTGGGCGGCTACGCTGCCTACGGCCCCATCCTGCAGGGCCTGAACGCTCCCATCAACGACCTGTCCCGCGGCTGCAACGCTGACGAGGTCTACAAGATGAGCCTGATCACTGCCTGCCAGTCCTGATCGCACCCATCTGAGCTGAATTGAACCTGAGGGCTCCGGAAGTGTCTGCGGATGCTTCCGGGGTCCTTTTTTGTCTCCCTCTTGAATTCTGCCTGCGTTTGTGGTACAATATTCAAGCACTCAGAAAAGTGCGTCGGACAGCGCCTGCGGCGTGGTTCGGCATACGGATGCGGGTCCTGTACGATGGAGCCGCTGTGAACCAGGTCAGGTGGGGAACCAAGCAGCCTTAAGCGGTGTGCTCTGTGCGTTTCAGACAGCCTGCATCCGTATGCCGAGCTACGCAGGGCGGGGACAAAACCCCGTCATGCGCTGTCCTTTTTTATTGCCGATTTTGTCCGGAAAGGGGAGTGCTGCTCATGTATCGAGCCCTGTACCGCAAGTGGAGACCCCAGCGGTTTGAAGATGTAGTGGGTCAGCGCGGTATCGTGACGGCCCTGCGCAATCAGATCGCCACCGGCCGTGTGGGCCACGCCTACCTGTTTACCGGCGTGCGCGGCACCGGCAAGACCACCTGCGCCAAAATTTTTGCCAAGGCGGTCAACTGCCTGCACCCGGAGGGTGGCGACCCCTGCGGGGAGTGCGAGATCTGCAAGGGCATCGACAACGGCAGCATTCTGGATGTGGTGGAGATGGACGCCGCATCCAACAACGGCGTGGACGATATCCGTGACCTGCGGGATGAGACTGCCTACACCCCCAGCGCCTGCCAGTATAAGGTATACATCATCGACGAGGTGCACATGCTGTCCACAGCGGCCTTTAATGCGCTGCTGAAAACGCTGGAAGAGCCGCCCGCACATGTCATCTTCATTCTGGCGACCACCGAGATTCAGAAAGTGCCCGCCACCATCCTCTCCCGCTGCCAGCGGTACGATTTTACCCGCATCGGGCCGGAGGATATCGCCCGGCGGGTGGAGTATATCGCCGGGGAAGAAAAGCTGGAGCTGACCTCCGACGGCGCGGAACTGATCGCCCGTCTGGCCGATGGTGCACTGCGCGATGCGCTGTCCATTCTGGACACCTGCGCCGGTGTCACTGCAAAGATCGACGCAGACGTGGTGCGCCGCATGGCGGGTGTGACCGACCGCAGCTACCTGTTCCATATTTCTGACGCCTTGGAAGCGCAGGACGCCGCCGCCGCGCTGGCACAGCTGGCGCAGCTGCGGCAGCAGTCGGTGGACGTAAAACGTCTGACTGAGGAACTGATCGCCCACTACCGCGCCCTGATGCTGGCGGCGCTGCCCGGCGGGCAGGCGCTGCTGTCCGGTGTTTCGCCGGAGGAAGAGGCGCTGTACCTGAAAAAAGGCCCGGAGATGGGGCAGCGGGAAGCCATCCGCGCCATCCGCACGTTAGGTACGGCGCTGGAACACATGACCCGTGGTAGCGACCAGCGCATCGAGCTGGAATTGGCACTGTTCAGCCTGTCCGAGCCGCCCCAGCAGATGCAGACGGTAACGGTACAGGCAGCCCCCGCCCGCGCGGCACAGCCGGAAGCACCCCGCCCCTTTGCGGCAGCGGCGCAGCCCTTTGCCAGCGCCCCGGTGCAATCTGCCCCCGCAGCTGCCGCACCCCAGACCCCGGCAGTAGTAGAAGAGCCTGCCCCTGCTGTGCAGCAGACCCCTCCGCAGCCTGCCGCGCAGGAAGCACCGCCCGCCCCTGCGGAGGAGCTGCCGCCCATGCCAGAGGAACCGCCGGTACAGCAGAGCGATGCCGCCCTGCCGTGGGACGAGCCTGCCCCGCAGGCACCGCCGCCGGAGGAACCGGAGCCGGTCAGTCAGCCGGAGCAGCCCGCCCCTGCAGAGCCTGTGCAGCCTGCCCCGGCAGCAGAGAAATCGCCTGCCCCGGTGCAGGAGCACCCTGCCGACCCGGTGCTGACCAAGCCCCGCAGCGTGGCGCAGCAGGGCACGAACCCCTTCCCGTACTGGGGACAGATCGTGCAGAAGCTGGAAGGCATCGACCCCATGCTGTATATGTATCTGCGCAAGTCCAAGGCTTACTTTGACGGTACCCGCGTGCTGATCGACGGCGGCAAGACTTTCCGGGATTTTATCCGGGTGAACAAGGACAGCCAGAAGCTGATCAAAAAGCTGATCGCCGAGGTATCCGGCGTGCCGGTGCCCATCGGCCCCTACGAGCCCAAAACGGCCGGAAAGACCGCCTCCAACGCGGAGCAGTCCCTTCTGGCGCTGGAAAAGTTGGGGTTAGAGGTCAGCATTGAGGATACCGCCCGCAAAAAGCGATAAAAATTGTTTATAATAAAGGAGAATACCATTATGAAAGCAAGAATGCCCGCAGGCTACGGCCGCCCCGATATGAACGCCCTGATGCGTCAGGCTCAGAAGATGCAGGAGGACATGAAGAGCAAGCAGGCCGAGCTGGAAGCCACCGAGTACACCGGCAGCGCCGCTGGTGAGATGGTGACTGTGAAGATGAACGGCAAGCACGAGGTGCTGTCCATCACCATCAAGCCCGAGGCCGTGGACCCGGATGACATCGAGATGCTGGAAGACATGGTGGCTGCTGCCATCAACGCCACCGTGAAGCAGGTGGATGAGACCGCCGAAGCCGAGATGGGCAAGCTGACCGGCGGCCTGAACATTCCGGGTCTCTGAGCCGGGAAGGGGAGATACCATGGACTACACTGCCGCACCGCTGGAAAAGCTGATCGAGGAGTTCGGCAAGTTTCAGGGCGTGGGCCGCAAGGGTGCTACCCGCATGGCCTATCAGGTGCTGAGTATGTCGGATAAGGACGCTGCGGCGCTGGCCGATGCCATCCGCGGTGCGCACACCCGGCTGCATCGGTGCCGCATCTGCCAGAACTTTACGGACGCTGACCTGTGCCCGGTGTGCGCCAGCGCCAAGCGGGACACCTCGGTGATCTGCGTGGTGGAAAAGCCCCGGGACGTGCAGGCTTTTGAGCGCACCCGGGAGTATAACGGCCTGTACCATGTGCTGCACGGTCTGCTGGACCCGCTGGCCGGTGTGGGCGCAGAGCAGTTGACCGTCAAGGAGCTGCTGGCGCGGCTGAAGGACGACACGGTGAAGGAGGTCATCATGGCCATGAACCCCACCGTGGAGGGCGAGGCTACCGCCATGTATCTGGCAAAGCTCATCAAGCCGCTGGGCATCCGGGTCACCCGGCTGGCATCCGGTCTGCCGGTGGGCGCCAGCCTGGAATATGCGGACGAGACTACCCTGTACCGGGCACTTTCCGGCCGGGGAGAGCTGTGAGTGTGTAAAAATTTACAATTCTGTCAGAAACAGCCCTTGCATTACCCTGAAAAAATGGTATACTGAAACAACAAACGGAACGGAGAAAGGAGGCGCGCAGCATGGCACCCACAAAGGAGCGCCCGGCGACCAAGAGCATCGCCACCAACCGCGAAGCGCGCCACGAGTATTTTGTTCTGGAAGCGCTGGAGACCGGTGTGGAGCTCAAAGGCACCGAGGTGAAAAGCCTGCGGGCCGGCGGGGTCAACCTGAAGGACAGCTGGGTAGATATTGAAGACGGCGAGCTGCTGGTAAAGGGGATGCACATCAGCCCCTACGACCACGGCAACCTGTTCAATCAGGATCCCATGCGCGTCCGGCGGCTTCTGGCGCACAAAAGTGAGATCCGGCGTCTGCACCAGCAGTGCAAACTGCAGGGCTATACGCTGGTGCCGCTCTCGCTTTATTTCAAGCATGGCCGCGTAAAAATGGAAGTGGGTCTGTGCAAAGGCAAAAAGCTGTACGACAAGCGTGCCGATGCCGCCCAGCGCGATGCAAAGCGCTCCATTGACCGGGCTGTGAAGTCCAACGGCAAGTACTATTAAGCACTCCAATTGCAGACTGCGGCTCACCGCAAAACCAAGCTTTCCGCACATCGCAAGATGTGCTTTATAAGGGGGCGTAAAGGTTTCGACGGGGGGAGCGAGGTCTGGGCAGCGGGTAGCAGCGG
>OGUG01000350.1_pt1 | contig 22967 bp, 20 predicted proteins | sample 1573711 | NCBI WGS metagenome assembly OGUG01 (sample SAMEA2582006, study PRJEB24529) | metagenome | biome: Human gut stool | place: China | collected 2011 | reverse complement strand
CATTTCCTTCTGTCTCCCATACAGACTGTGCGGTCTCATCAGCAAAATCATCGTACCATCCAGGCAAAGTATGATATCTTTCATATTCCTCTGGTGTGTTGATCAGATAAATTCCCTTTTGCTCCAGTAATGTATAGAAATCTGAATACATCTCGGGTTTCATCATCCATCCACGATAAATTGTAAGACCAGAAATTTCCTCACCAAACAATGAAAGCTTACCTCTTTCCATATCTTCATAACTAAATAATGCACATGAGTGATGCAGTCCAGCCTCTTGATACTCAACTTAATCATCCTCATCAACTTTTCTTTGATACAGCGGATGATTGCAAAAAATAAAATTTATATCATTCAAGTCTTTAACAAGTATATTTCCATAAGCTTCTACGCCGTCTAACTGCTTAAACATTAATCCAAGAGGCATATCCTCAAAAGATTTTCCTTCCGCTATTATGCCTCTGAACATTTCTATTCCACTGACCTCAAATCTATTTCCTCTGAGATCTAAAAGGACATCTCCTATGTGAATGATGCAACCCTTGCTAATTTTTACGGTATAAACAACACCACGACCTGTTATTCTAAATCTATCTAAAATCCTTAATACGTCACCCATAATATACAAAATGATTATCCGATCAGCCGGAAGCTGATCTTTACCATTCGTCGCACCTCTACTTTTCTTCTATCTTATATTTCTTCTTCAATCGCTTCTTCTATTTTTCCTGCTTCATAAAGTTCTTCACCTACTGCACAGCGAAAACCATTCCCGTCATCATACGTCCAGTCAAACATTTCCAAAACTTTGTTACAAAACTCCATACGTTTTTCGTATTCACCTGCATTTCCCAGCTCCATTTCCATATCCTGGAGCCATGCCTCCACCGGATATTCATAATCCTGTGATTCCATCACTTCACTGACACTCAGTAATTATTTTATGTGTATCTTCAAAATCAATACTATGCTGAACCATTTCAGCCAATGCATTCGTATACCTCTTTTCATCATATGACTGATTTTCTTTCATCACATCATAAATCTCTGTCAGTACTACCACACCGATTTTTTCTTTCGCTTCCCGCATAGAATAGCCTGCATCAAGCAGTTTTTGGTATGCTTCTTTTGCTGCCGGCGGATCATTGTCCCGTAATTGATTATCTACCCCATCTAATAATATTTTTTTAATCTTAAATTCTTCATTCTTCAACTGCCTTTTTGTCAATTATTTTTTGAGAAATATTTATATTCCAACAACTGTGTGCATTTGTTTGAATCTTTTTTCTTTTTACTGTAAGATATATGATGATATCCGGGTCAAAGCGGAGCGTAGACAAGAGAGTGTACAATACCCTTATCCAGGGGATTTTGATCCGGGATTTGCCGGATATGCGGCATTTACAATATTGAAATTTTTCAGAATCGAGGTTTTATAACAGATATGTGCAAAACAGTTTTAATCACAGGAGCTTCCCGCGGTATCGGCCGCGGCATTGCACTCTCTTTTGCAAAGAAAGGCTGGCAGGTTGCCTTAAACTGTCGTCAGAATGTGGAACAGTTAAATGAAACAAAGGCGCTGGTATGTAAGGGCGGTGCAAAATGTGCTATTTTTCCTGCCGATGTGAGCGACTATACACAAACGGAAAAAATGTTTGGGGATATTGAACAGACCTTTGGTGGTGTGGATATTCTCATAAATAATGCAGGAATTTCTATAATCGGACTTTTTCAGGATTTGTCACGTGCAGACTGGATGCGGCTGATGGATACAAATGTCGGCTCTGTTTATAACTGCTGCCATTTTGCCATTCCGCATATGGTACATGAAAAATGTGGAAAAATCATTAACATTTCTTCAGTCTGGGGGATTGCAGGTGCAAGCTGCGAAGCCGCATACAGCGCTTCTAAAGGAGCTGTTAATGCCTTAACCCGCGCACTGGCAAAGGAACTTGCACCGAGCAATATTCAAGTCAATGCCATTGCCTGCGGTGCAATTGATACAGATATGAATGCTTTTTTAAGCGAAGATGAACGTGCTTCTTTAATAGAAGAAATTCCAGCCGGACGTCTTGGAACACCTGCGGAAGTTGGCTCACTGGTACAGTCTTTATGCAGTGACAGCGGCTATCTTACCGGGCAGGTTATCCAGCTTGACGGCGGATGGATTTGATTTATTTGATATACGACCGCTCAACGGTTACGACTGCAAAGCACTTCGGATTTTTTTTCTGAATGGCATTATGAACCATATCCTGTACCTCTTTGTCGGTATATTTATACTGATGCGGTACAACTAAATCAAAGATGAGATTGGTAAGGTATGGGCCTTTAGTGCTTCTAAAATCGTGAATGCTTAAACGGTCATCAATTTCTGCAATAACTTCCAGCACCATTTCTTTTAATTCTTCCACTTCTTTATCATCATTGACAACCGGATCCATGTGAATGGATATGCCGCAGTGCAGCTGACCGGCTACTCTGTGTTCCGCAATATCAATAATATCATGTGCGGCAAGCAGGTTCATTGTATACGGCACTTCTGCATGAAGGGTAACAAAAACCCTTCCCGGTCCATAATTATGTACAATCAAATCATGGATTCCGATAATATGCTCATCTTCCATAACCAGTTCCTTTAACTGTCTCACAAAAGATTCTTCCGGCGGCTGTCCAAGAAGCGGATAAACCGTTTCTTTAGCTGCCTCAATTCCCGCCATAAAGACAAATACCGCCACTACGGCACCTGCCAGTCCGTCGATATTTACTCCGGTAAATGTCGTAATCAGAAGCGATACCAGTACCACACCGGTTGCGATACAGTCGGAAAGACTGTCTGCCGCTGTTGCGCGCATGGCTGCAGAATCAATCCGCTTTCCCAGCGAGGTATTAAAATATGCCATCCAGAATTTTAATGCAATCGAACCCGCCAGAATCACAACCGATACAACGCTAAATTCCATCGCCTCCGGCTGAAAGATTTTTATAACCGAATCTTTAAACAGTTCAATTGCCATTACGATAATAACTGCCGATACAATCATTCCGGCGATATATTCGATTCTGCCATGTCCGAATGGATGGTCTGTATCCGCCGGCTTGCCTGCCATTTTAAAGCCTGCCAGCGTTACAATGGATGAACCGGCATCGGATAAGTTATTGAAGGCATCTGCCGAAATGGATACGGAACCGGTAATGATACCTGCAAAAAATTTACATGCAAATAAAATCAGGTTGCATATAATTCCTACAATTCCCGCAAAAATCCCGTAGTTTTCCCGCACTTTAATGTCTTTCACATTTTTATAATCCTTTATAAATATTTTTAAAAGTCCTTCACTCATATTTTCCTCTTTTCCGCCTCCATCTTTATTCCACAAATTTTTAGCACCCTCGTATTTATTCGTTATTACTATTATATATACACTATTTTGACAGAATTTCCTAGCAAATTTATATTTTTCCATGTATAATGTTTTATATAAGAAGAAATGCAGTCGCATTTTGCTTCGCAAAACAAGGAGGTAAAATCCTCTGCTCCTGCTTAGAGCAGTCGCATTTTGCTTCGCAAAACAAGGAGGATTGTATGTTGCAACTTTTTCCTACTGCCACTCCGGAGGAGGTCGGCATTGACAGCCAATGGCTGATGAATTTTTGTAAACGGCTGGAAGAACAGCAGCTTCCACTGCACAGTGCCTTGATTATGCGGCACGGAAAGGTGTGCATGGAAACTTACTATAAACCTTATACACGTGATACCCTGCACCGTATGTTTTCCGTCACTAAAAGCTTTGTATCTTTGGGTATTGGACTGCTTGAGGCCGAAGGAAAATTATCCCTTGATGATAAAATTGTAGATTTTTTCCCTGAAAAGCTGCCAAAGCCGGGTGTACATCCCTATATAGCGATGATGACAATCCGTGATATGCTCACAATGAGAACCTGTCATGACAAGACAACGTACAAAGCACCTGGCGTTACCGACTGGGTGGCTTCGTTTTTTACCGTACCCCCGACACATGTTCCCGGCACGAATTTTTCCTACGATACTTCATCTACACATACACTTGGCGCATTAGTTGAAAAATTAAGCGGTATGGACCTGCTTTCTTACCTGCGTTTTAAATTTTTGGACGAAATCGGATTCTCTGCCAATGCGTATATTTTAAAAGACCCTAACGGTGTCAGCATGGGCGGTTCGGGACTCTGTGCCACACCGTATGATTTGCTAAAGGTCATTTACCTGATTGCCAATGACGGTGTATGGCAGGGCAAGCAGCTTCTGCCTGCCGGTTATGTCCGTGCAGCAAAATCTATGCAGAGTGACCCTTACGGCAGACAGTCCTCACTTGAAGAATTACAGGGCTATGGCTATCAAATCTGGATGACACGCCATAACGGCTATGTTTTATTCGGCATGGGCGGACAACTTGCACTGTATGTGCCGGATAAAGATATTTTCATGGTAACAACTGCCGATGCACAAGGACGTCAGGGCGGTGTACAGCTCATTTACGAAGCCTTCTGGCATGAAATTTATGACAAAATCGCCACGGATTCCCTGCCTGCTGCCACACCGGAATACACTGCCGCTTTTTTAGAATATTGTAATACAAGAACATTGTTTGTTCTGCCGGGCAGTCTGACTTCACCCGTTTTGGCGGATATCAACGGTATAACTTATCAAATGGATGAAAACATCTGCCAGATGAAGACGATGAAGGTGGATATTGCCACCGATACCGGACTCGGAACACTGACCTATGAAAATGCTTCCGGTGTCCATACCCTTTCCTTCGGACTGGGTTATAACGCCTTCGGTCAGTTCCCGGACTATGATTTAAAATATGCCGCTTCTGCAGCTTTCCGCATGGAAAACACACTACTGGTTAAAATTCAGATTATTGATTCCGCCATCGGCAATCTCTTTTTCAGTCTGAATTTTAAGGGAGATTATGTGACAGTAATGCTCCGAAAGATTGAAGAAAGTTTATTTGGAGAATATAACGGTGTCTTTAGTGGGAAGAAAATTTAATACAAGGTTTTAAAAGAGAAGCACACAGGGCTGCCTCAACGTTGTCACTTGACTTCGGCAGCCCTGTGTGCTTCTCCGTATTTACTGTATTGAATTTTCCTATGAGGAATACAGAAAGTTTTTGTACAAGTAATGGTTATTCACAATACAGTCTTTAATATCACGTCAATGCGATGTTCATATGTGTGATATTGTACAATTTTCTTTAAACCGTTTTGTGCGATGGTCTTTCTTTCATCTTCATGGTCCAGATAATATTCTGCCTTGCGCATCATATCGTCTAAGCTGTCATAGTAAACGAGGTCTTTTCCATTTTCAAAGAAATCCCCCAGTTCAATCTGATAATTGGTCAGCAGAAATCCGCCTGCCCCTAAAATATCCCATATCCGCAGCGGCAGTCCCGTTCGGATATTGCGGATTGTAAAATTCATATTTATGTCGGATTCGTGAAAAACCAGCGGCATTTCCTCACGGTAATCCACGCTTTCCTTTACATGCACGCCGCGAAGTCTGTCATCGGTTCTGTCTGTATACAGATTCACCTCAAACCGGGATGCCAATGCATTTAAATTGCGGATACGCTCTTTCTGTGCCGTTTTAAAACCCAGATAAGTTGAAGAAAAGACAAGCTTGATATCGGAAAATGCCGTATCCGACTGATGAAAGTCAATAATTTCACAAAGCCGCTCTAAAATGTCTGCTGTCAACAGACGGTCAAACACATTATCCCCGTATAAATCCAGCTGGGCTTCCATGCATGCATCAAAATAACCCTGCAAATACTCCGGCAGTTTATCTTCAATGGCATCGTATGAATTTTTATAATACAGACCACCGACAAAGGAAATGTCCCCGCGGTATTTTCCCTTTTCTTTTTCGGACGCCGCTTCTATGCAGTTTTTTACGCGCTCTGCGTTAACTGCCAGCGGCAGATAATATACATGTTTCACACCCATCTGCAAAAACCGGTAGTAGTCAAATTTATCAAATAAAAATATGTAATTGCACTCGTTAAAAACCGAAGTGTCAAACATCGTCAGCATCGGTGAATCCACCGTCCATGCAATGTATTTTTTCTGCTGCGCCTGACAGGCATTAGACACCCGTGAAAAATAATTGGCAGAAAAAACAAGGTCGTACTCCGCAACGACTTCTTTGAGTCTTCGGATATCTGTCCCTTTCCGCTCGTCCGGCATTTCCTCATAATATTCTACTGTATGTCCGAAGCTTTCAAATGCTTCTGCAATATCCTCCTGGTGAAAAACACTCCACCGGTATATTAAAATTTTCATGTTTTCACCTCGCCTTTTATCTTCTTCATATTATAATGCCAGGGTCTGCGGTTTATTTGGTAAACTGTACGGTATCACGTTCTGTGGGTACTGCCTGCGCAAAAAACTCCTGCACGGCAGCTTCATACTCTGCCATATTCCGGGATTTGCGGATTTTTTTGAATGCCTTGTCCGCATTGTCAAAGTACGGCTTCTGATAAAACCACAGCTCTTTCATTTTATGAATCGTATTCTTATCGCCCGACATAATTTTTAGATATTCGTGATAAATGCGGTCGTGAAACTGACGGAGGCATGTGGTGTCCTCGTGTGTTGTGGCAGTCCTGCTTTCCTCTGTGGCAATCTGCTCTATGAGTGCCGGATTTCCGATAAATCCTCTGCCTATCATCACTCTGTCCGCTGACGGGAAGCGTTCTTTAAAACGCCTGTAATCAGCAATTGTAAAGAGATCGCCGTTGTAGCATACGGGATTTGTGCTTTTTTCCAGTGCCTTTTCAAAATATTCCAGCCGCGGCTTATTTTTATAGTAGTCTTTCTGCACGCGCGGGTGGAGTATCAGTTCCTCAAACGGATAACGGTTATAGATATCTAACAGCTGGTCAAATTCTTCCGGTTCTTCCATGCCGAGCCTTGTCTTTACGGATAATTTCACCTTTTTGTCCGCAAGCAGCTCATTTTCATAAATCTGTGCAAAAAATTCGTCCAGCTCATCGGGTACGGATAAAAAGCCCGCCCCGCGCTTTTTTGCCACAACCGTTCCGGACGGACAGCCCAGATTCAGATTCAGTTCGGTATAGCCTTTTTCATATAAAAGCCGTGCCGCATTTATAAATAAATCGGCACGGTTGGTCATTATCTGTACCGCCAGCGGCATATTGACGTTATTATCCGGATTCATGTCACGCTGTTCCCGCGCCGTAAAACCGTTGGTCTGATTGGGTGAAATAAACGGCACAAAATATTTATCAATCCTGCCTTTTCCGTAAAATTCTTCATAAGCATTTCTGTAAATGTGCCCTGTAACCCCTTCAAGCGGTGCAAAATAAATCTTCATTTTAATCGAGTTCTGCCTTTCCTGTATATAATTCGTAGTAACGGCCTTGTCTTTGCAGAAGCTCTGTGTGCGTTCCGCGTTCAATAATCCTGCCGTGTTCCAGTACCATAATCATATCGGAATTTCGTATCGTTGACAAGCGGTGTGCAATGACAAATGTGGTGCGGTCTTTCATCAGTGCGTCCATGCCTTCCTGAATCTGCCGTTCCGTAATCGTATCAACCGAGCTGGTCGCTTCATCCATCACCAGTACCGGTGCTTTGGAAAGTGCGGCTCTTGCAATATTTAAAAGCTGTCTCTGTCCCTGGCTTAAATTCGCGCCGTCCCCTTCTAATACTGTATCATATCCGTTTTGCAGACGTCGGATAAAGGCATCGGCATTGGCGGTTTTTGCCGCCGCAATCACTTCTTCATCAGCTGCATCCAGTCTTCCGTAGCGGATATTTTCCATGACAGTACCGGTAAATAAATGCGTATCCTGCAAAACAAGTGCGATATTTTCGCGCAGCGACTCCAGCCCGTTTTCCCGGATATCCACACCGTCTATCGTAATCTTTCCTTCCCAGATTTCATAAAAGCGGTTTAACAGATTGGTAATGGTCGTCTTGCCTGCGCCCGTTGAACCGACAAACGCAATTTTTTGTCCTTTTTTTGCATGCAGGCTGATGTCTTTTAAAACCGGCTGATTTTCAAGGTATCCAAACGTCACATGCTCCATGCTGATTTCGCCCTGCACATTTTCAAGCTTTTTACCGGAAATATCTTCGACTTCCAAATCCATAATGTCAAAGACACGTTCTGCGCCCGCAAGTGCCGAAAATACGGTGTTCATCTGCATGGTGATTTCATTAACCGGGCGGGAGAACTGCCTTGCATAGGTCACAAAAATACTCAGACCTCCGACATCAAAACCTTTAAATACACACAGGATTCCGCCAATCATGGCTGTTAGCGCATAGTTTAACTGACCGAGATTTCCCACAACCGGACCCATAATACCGCCGAAAAACTGTGCTTTCTGCTGTTTGTCCCGCAAATCGTAGTTGTATTCCTTAAAAGCTTCAAGGGCTTTGTCTTCATGATTAAATACTTTCACTACGCGCTGGCCCGATACCGTTTCTTCAATGCACGCATTTAATCTGCCCAGAGCTTCCTGCTGTCCCACGTAATATTTTCTGCTCTTTTTAACCAGAAATTTTCCGGCGCTTAAAATGAGCGGCACAATAACCAGCGTAATCAGCGCCAGTAAAATGTTGGTATAAATCATCATGCAGAGCGTACCAATTACAGTAATGATTCCTGATATCAACTGTACAAGAGTGCTGTTTAACATTTCACCGATAACATCGACATCATTGGTATAGCGGCTCATTAAATCTCCTTTGGTATGGGTATCAAAAAAACGTAGCGGCAGCTTTTCCATATGCACAAATAAATCACTGCGCAGGCGCACCAGTGCTTTCTGAGAAAGTACCAGCATAATGCGGTTCTGTAAATACGCTGCCATCACGCCCAACAAATACACCGCCAGCATGACGATTAACGCCCCTGCCAGTTTCTTTAAATCGGCAGATGTTTTTGCCGGAATAATATAGTCATTAATAATCGGTCTTAACATATAGGAAGCGGCAAGCGTACTTACTGTGCCTGCCACAACACACAAAAGTGCTGCCGCCAGCATCCACACATCTTTTTTCATATAAGAAAAAAGCCGCATAACGGTATGCTTCATATTTTTCGGTCTGGCTGCTTTAGCGCCGATTCCGCGGCGGTTCGTACCGCGCATTGCACCTGTTACTCCTCCCATTGGCGGCATAGTTACTCCTCCCTTCCGTTCTGTACATCATAAATTTCACGGTAAACCGGACAGTCTGCAAGCAGCTGTTCATGTGTGCCAAAGCCTGCCGTCTTTCCGTTATCCAGTACCAGTATTTCATCCGCATCCATGACGGAACGGATCCGCTGTGCAATAATAATCTTTGTCATATCCTTGTATTCCGAATGCAGTGCTTCGCGGATCGCGCGTTCTGTCGCCGTATCCACCGCACTGGTGGAATCGTCTAAAATAAGGATTTTCGGACACTTTAATAAAGCTCTTGCAATGCACAGCCGCTGTTTCTGACCACCGGATACGTTATTTCCGCTCTGCTCTAAACGGGTCCGGTAACCGTCTTTAAAACTATCGATAAACCCTGCTGCCTGTGCATTTTGCGCGGCCTTCCGGACAGCTTTTTCATCGGCATGTTCATCTCCCCATTTTAAATTTTCAGTGATGCTGCCGGAAAAAAGCGTATTGTTTTGCAGCACCATACCGATGCCTTCCCGCAAAGGCTTTAAACCGTAATCCCGCACATTGATTCCATCAACGAGCACCGTCCCCTCATCGGTGTCATACAGGCGGGGTATCATGGACACGAGCGTACTTTTTCCACTTCCGGTCGGTCCGATAATGCCAAGGGTCTTTCCGGCTTCCAGTTTAAAACTGATATTCTCAATGACCCATTCGGGACTGTTTTTGTAATATCGGAAGGATACATTTTGAAATTCAACACTGCCCTCACAGACTGCTCTGTCCTTATGCTTCGCATTTTCATCCGTCAGGTCAATCTTTTCATCGAGAACTTCACCGACACGGCGGAAAGATGCTATGGCACGCGCCCAGTTTAAAAATGCAATCGAAAGCATAGTAAGACTGGACATAATCTGCACGATGTAATTGGTAAATGCCGTCAAATCGCCAACCTGCATATTTCCGGCAACAATCATATTACCACCCGACCAGACAACAACCACGGTTGTAATATTCAGTGCCAGTGTCATCAGCGGTGTATACAAAAGCATAGTTTTCATTGCCGTCAGATTGGCTTCTTTCAATTGCTGATTTCTTTTTTCAAAACGCATTTCTTCATAGTCGCCCCGCACAAAGGACTTTATCAGCCGGATACCCACCAGTCCTTCCTGAATACAGGAATTGAGTGCATCCAGTTTTCCCTGCAAGGTTCTAAACTGCGGAAATGCACGCCGCATGATGACTACAATAAGGACTGCCAGCACCGGCAGGACGATAATGAATATCGCCGCCAGCTTCGGGCTGATGACAAATGCCATCACCATCGCTCCGATTAAAATGCCTGGCGAGCGCAGACACATTCTGAGTGTCATCATAATCATATTCTGAATCTGTGTGATGTCGTTGGTTAATCTTGTTATTAATGAACCGGTACTGAAATTGTCGATATTCTGAAAGGAAAACTGCTGGATTTTTTCAAATAAATCCATGCGCAGATCCGCGCCGAAATTCATCGCCGCTTTAGAAGCAAACCATGCGCCTAAAACACCGCCAACTGCCATTATTACTGCGATAAACCCCATAATGGCGCCTATTTTTATAATATACGCGACATTTCTTTCTGCAATACCCTGATTGATTATCTTTGCAAGCATGTACGGCAGTAACACATCACCGACAACTTCCATCATCATAAAGCAGGGACCTAAAATATAGTATTGTATATAGGGTCTGATATATTTCCAATATCTTTTCACTTGCTGCACCTCATTTCTTTTATATTTATTGTGATTTTGCAATGAAAAGTTTTATAATTTTACTGCACCGGCAGGTCTGCGGGCTATGCTAAGGCCGTCCGGTGCTTTCATTGACAAGTTTATTTTATATGAATTATCGTTGACATTCAATTCATAATTGGGGTATATTTATTCCACTGTGGAATAAAAAGTCAATCATCTAATTACAGGCAATTTAAAAGTCTGCCACTCACCGCAGGGGGAATAAATAAGCAAGCTGCTCAACATAGGGGAATAAATAAGCAATCAGCTCAACGTGTTACTTGACTTCGCCGATTGCTTATTTATTCCCTGCGCTAGGGAGTGGTGGACGAAAGGCTGATGAATTGTCTGAAAGAACGAGGACATTTTTTATTCCTTATAGAGAGGGTGTGACTGACGGAAGGCTTTGGGATTGCCTGCATGAGCGGGGACACTTTTTATTCCTTGTGTGGGCTTGTTTTTCCTTATATATAATACAATTGGAGGTTTTGTCTAATGAATTTGAATGTGCGGTATTTGGAGGAGTTTGTGACTTTGACGGAGAAAAATAATTTTTTAGAGGCGGCGGAGTGTCTTTTTATTTCGCAGTCGTGTCTGTCAAAGCACATTAAGAAGCTGGAAGCTGAGATTGGGGTGGAACTGTTTGAGCGGACAACGCGGACGGTGGTTCTTACGGAGTTTGGACAGATGCTGCTGCCGTATGCACGAAAGATGGTCGGTCTGGAATATGAATTTGAAAAAAATGTGCGCCGCAAGATTCATCAGGACAGCGGCAATATTGTGCTTGGGTCGATTCCTTCAATGAAACAGCACGCGATTACGGCACTGATTGCAGGATTTTTAAATGAGAATCCCGATATGACATTGCAGACGATTGAGGGCGATTCTACATTTGTAAAAGAACTGCTCACGGACGGCAAATGCGATATTGCATTTTTAAGAAGTGAATCGTCTTCTGTGAAGGAATTTAACAGTATCCCTTATATGATTGATTACCTGACCGCCGTGCTTCCTGCTACGCACCCGCTCGCTAATGCGGATAATCTGCCGTTTGAACAGCTGCGCGGAGAAACGTTTCTGTTATTTCCGGAACATTCTTTTATAAATGATTTGTGTATCCGTGAATGCCGCAATGCCGGATTTGAACCGCACATCGCCTATACCGGAAACCGCGGTGCAACGCTGATTGACCTTGTACGCAACGGCGCCGGGATTACGCTGATGATGCACCACTCTGCCCGGCAGGAAAACGATTCTTCACTTGCATTTATTCCGGTAACGCCCGGTATTTACAGCTATATCAGCTTAAATTATGCAAAAGAAAAACCGCTCTCCCCACAGGCGGAAAGCTTTGTACGCTATGTCAAGGCGCATAAGCGGGATTTTTAAAGGCAAGCCTTTACTTTCTTAAAATATCAACCGTATGCGCCGCCGCCCCAATTAAGTCCTGCCGCTCACACGTTGATAAATGGTATTGGATAAATAACTCAAATTCTTCCTCAGTCAGACTGTTTAGCACCTGACGCATATAGTTGGCAGGACCGTCCGGTGTGATAATTTTGATGCGCTCCAGTCCGGCTTCTTGATTTAATGCGTCAATCTGCTCAATCCGCACGTAGTCGTATAAGTCGCTCGGCGCAGACATACACTGAAATTCCTCTGAAATGCGTCCGTCCCTCACACACTCAGCAATATGCTTCTGCTTAAAACCGTATGTTAAAATGCTGTATTCGTTCATGACATATGCCACAAAGATTATGCCGCCTGGCTTTGTCACGCGCTTTGCTTCGCACAGCGCCCGGACTTTGTCTTCCTTAGTAAATAAATGATACATTGGTCCGAATAACAATGTCACATCAAACGTATCATTTTCAAATCGTCTGAGTTTTAACGCATTGCCCTGATAAGCTTTTACACTGCTGTTTTTGGCTTTTAACAGTCCCAAATTGTGCTTTACCAGTTCAACAGCGCTGACATCGTAACCTTCTTCTGCCAGTGCCACCGAATATTTTCCGGTTCCTGCACCGATGTCTAAGATTTTCTTTGTCGTGTCCCCGCCCAGATATTCGTGAATATATTTCATGGACGTAATAAACTCGACTTTTCCATGACGGCTGTCTAACCGCTTTTCTTCGTTAAATTTATTGTAATACTGCTCTAATTCTGTCATCATAATTGCAGCTTCCTCTTTTCTTTTTTCACTATGCACTCTGGCTTTCGGGGCGGATTTCCAGCCTTACCGTATCCACGCGCTTTTCTTTCATGCTCTCTACAGTGAGGTGCATGTTCCGGTAATCTACGGTGTCACCCGCTTCCGGTATACGCTCTAAAAGCTCCATAATCCAGCCACTGACAGTCTGCACATCAAATTCCTGCTCATATCCGAGGGATTCAAACAGGCGCTCGACATTGGTTTTACCTGAAACACGGTACACATTTTCCGATAACGGCTCAACCTCCCGCACGACTTCATCGTGTTCGTCCCAGATTTCTCCGACCAGTTCTTCCAAAATATCTTCTAATGTAAGGATACCGACCGTACAGCCAAATTCATCCACTATCACCGCAATGTGCATATGTTTTACCTGTAATTCTTTTAACAGTTCACTGATGTTTTTATGCTTTGTCGTAAACAGCACCGGCTTTACGGCTTCACGGATTGTCATATCCGAATTATTGACGTAATTGTAAAAATCCTTGTGATATAAAATGCCGACAACATTATCCATGTCTTTTTCATATACCGGCAGGCGCGAATATCCTGTTTTTGCAAATACCTTTGCAATTTCCGGTTTGGATAATGCTACGGACACACCGATGACATCGACACGCGGGGTTAAAATATCTATCGCTTCCAGTTCATTAAACTCAATTGCACTGCGGATTAAGCTTCCTTCCTCTTTATCAATGCCGCCGTCCGCTTCAGCTTCCTGTACAATTGTAAGCAGTTCTTCTTCTGTAATCCCCTTATTATCCTGACTTTTAAAAATGCAGGACAACAGCTTTTTCCACTGGCGGAATAAGAAATTCGCCGGTGACAGTATGTAGATAAATATTCTTAACAGCGGCGCTGACAACATTGCAACCGTTTCTGCTGATTCCTTTGCAATACTTTTCGGCGAAACTTCACCAAATACCAGAATCACCACGGTTGTAATCACGGTTGACAGGGTTGCCCCCACATCTTCACCAAATCCCTTGACACAAAGAATTGTAACAAGTGATGTACAGGTAATATTGACAATATTATTCCCTATCAGAATCGTTGAAAGCAGGCTGTCATAATTTTCTGAAAGCTTTAACACCAGCTTTGCCCGCTTACTCCCCTTTTCCGCCATATTTTTCATACGAATCCTGTTAAGCGAAGAAAACGCTGTTTCTGTCGCTGAAAAGTATGCTGACATCATAATGCAGCAAATAATAATTACCCACGATACAATATCTGTACCCATCTTTAAATAAAACTCCTTTCGCTTATCACACCGGTATTTCCCTAAAACAGCACAAAAAGGCATAGCTGCAAGATTATATCCGTGCAGCCATGCCTGTATTCATTCATTCTGATTTAAATTTTTGATTGTTCTGTGGTTAGGTGCCGTATCACCGTCAGCATCGTCCGACATGATAATCCTCCTGAAAATATTATTAGTAACATTTACATTTTATCATAAACCAGCGTGCTGTGCAAGAGTTTTTTATCTTACTGCGGCAAATGCCTCTTCCAGATCATCAATGATATCATCGATATGCTCTGTACCGATTGAAAGACGGATTGTGTTTGGCTTAATGCCCTGATCAAGCAGTTCTTCTTCTGACAGCTGTGAATGTGTTGTAGAAGCCGGATGGATAACAAGGGATTTTACATCTGCTACATTAGCAAGCAGAGAGAATACCTGAAGGTTATCAATGAACTTCTTTGCTTCTTCAGCGCCGCCCTTAATTTCAAATGTGAAGATTGAACCGCCGCCGTTCGGGAAGTATTTTTCATATAAATCATGTGTCGGTGCATCCGGTAATGATGGGTGGTTGACCTTTTCTACCTGTGGGTGCTTTGATAAATAATCTACAACCTTTAACGCATTTTCCACATGACGTTCTACACGCAGTGAAAGTGTTTCAAGTCCCTGAAGAAAGATAAATGCGTGGATTGGCGAAAGGGTAGCACCTGTATCTCTGAGGAGAATTGCACGGATTTTTGTAACAAATGCTGCCGGACCTGCTGCCTTTGTGAAGCTGATGCCGTGGTAGCTTGGGTTTGGTTCAACCAGTGACGGGAATTTGCCGGATGCTTCCCAGTCAAACTTACCGCTGTCTACGATAACACCACCGATGGTTGTTCCGTGTCCGCCGATGAACTTTGTTGCTGAATGAACAACGATATCTGCGCCATATTCGATTGGACGGATAAGGTATGGTGTACCGAATGTATTATCAATTACAAGCGGAATCTTGTTTTCGTGTGCAATCTTTGCAATTTCTTCGATATCAACGACATTGGAGTTTGGATTGCCGAGTGTTTCGATGAATACTGCCTTTGTGTTGTCCTGAATGGCATTTCTGATTTCATCTAAGTTGTTGGCATCTACGAATGTTGTTGTAATGCCGTATGCCGGTAATGTATGCTCTAACAGGTTGTATGTACCGCCGTAGATTGTCTTTGAAGCTACGATATGGTCGCCTGCCTGTGCAAGATTCTGGAATGTATAAGCGATTGCTGCCGCACCGGAAGCTACTGCAAGCGCTGCTACACCGCCTTCAAGTGCTGCAATTCTCTGTTCAAAAATGTCTTCTGTCGGATTGGTTAATCTTCCGTAAATGTTACCGGCATCTGTCAGTCCGAATCTTGCAGCTGCATGTTCGCTATTGTGGAACACATAAGAAGAGGTCTGGTAAATCGGCACAGCTCTTGAATCTGTAACCGGATCTGCGCTTTCCTGTCCTACGTGAAGCTGCTTTGTTTCAAATTTTAAATTTCTTTCTTTTAATGTACTCATATTGTCCTCCATTCTGCCGCCTGCTTACACGGCTTTCAAAATCATTTTTTATTTTTATGTTGTCTGTATGCCTTTCCTGTTTTGTTATTCATACTTAACAAGTAGGTCATGTATGTTTTCTATGTCTAAGATATTAGCACGGAAATCCAGCTTTGACAAATATACAAAAATAATAGTGCGTTATAGGTATTACCTATAACGCACGTTGTATCTGTAAATACTGTTCCAACTGCGCATCCGACAGTGTGGATAACTGATTGATTAATTCAATATGGTACGTTCCCATGCCGCGGCTTTTGTCTGCGAGCTCTCCGCAGATACCGAGCGCTCCTGCCGAAAGCAGACATGCTGTAAGCGGGTCTGTTACGGAAAGGTATGTTGCCGTAATGACATTGAGCATGCAGCCTGTTCCCGTGACTTTGGATAGCTCTGCCACGCCATTTTTTACAAACCACACCTGACTGCCGTCCGAGATGATATCGACCGCCCCGCTTGCCATGGCAACGGCATGTGCCTTTTTTGCATAGCTACAAACCAGTTGTCCGGTCTTTTGTAACTTCTGTGTATCCTTTCCGTTTACACTGTCTTTTTGACCGACATCAATTCCCTGTGCCGCGTTGTCCACTCCCGCAAGCGCTTTGATTTCAGACAAATTGCCTTTAATGACACACGGTGCGCACTCACGGATAAACCTTTGTGCCAGCTCCATGCGCAAGGCAGAGCATGCCGCGCCGACCACATCTATCACGCAGGGTATCTGCGCATTTTTAGCCACTCCACCGGATATAAATATGGATTCTGCCCTTGCATCGGTAATGTTACCGAGGTTGACTGCCAATGCCTTTGCAAGTGCCGTGATTTCATGGACTTCCTTCGGGTGTTCTGCCATAATCGGCTTTGCCCCCAGCGCCAACACTACATTGGCACAGTCATTGATTGAAATAGGATTGGTAATGCAGTGTATGAGCGGTGCCTGACTGATAACCGCTTCTTTTGCTTTTTTCATCTTTTCAAGCATTTTTGTATTTCCTTCCTTTTTGTTTTACTGTTTAAGGCTGCTTTCTGCCTGTTTTACTTTGTCATAAACCTGTGTTCCCAATGCCTGCTGGAACTTTGTCAGCAGTTTCATGCGCTGTAACTGCTTTAAGAATAAAAAGGCGATACTGCCGCCGATTAATGTTCCCGCTATAAAGGACGGCACATAAAACAGCCATGTAAGCCCGGTTCTGCCCCATAACAGCGCCATTACCGGATATGATACAATTGCACCGATAATGCCTGTACCGATGACTTCACCTAAAAATGCAAAAATAATCTTTCCCTTCGACGCCCGGTATAAAATGCCTGACAGCGCCGCGCCGAATACCGCCCCCGTCAGTGCAAGCGGCGGAATGCCCATAAATGCCATGCGGATAAGTCCAATTGCCAATGCGCATAGAAACGCATACCACGGCCCTAATAAGACGGCACAGGTGACATTGATAAAATGTGCCATCGGACACATTCCCTCAATCCGCAGTAACGGTGAAATCACCACTCCGACTGCCACCATCATTGCCCAGAATATCATTTTGGTTAATTTTGTGTTTTGTTTCATTTTCTGCTCCGTTTCTGTAAATCTTCTTCTGCAATTTCTTTTGTGGCTAAAACCTTTGCTTCCTATTATAGCATACTTTTGGGCCCTGCCTTGCTTTTTTTTGGGCTTTATGCTAAAATAACCACACTAAAACAACGTGTGGATTTTTATAGTTTATCTTTTTTCGCCACACAATTATCCTTTTACGGGGTAATTGTGTGGCGTTTTTTTATGCCGCACGGCTGCTTTGTGTTGCAGACGTCACAGCGCAGTTTATTACGGGTTTCAATAAAATGATTAAACCTTTTTAAGAATCGTCTGCAGAATGGAGTGTTTTATGAATCAGTCTTTTATGAAAGAAAAACCGGTTTTTCCACTGCTGACAAGCATGGCACTTCCTATGGTAATTTCCATGCTTGTAAATTCCTTATACAACATTATTGACAGCTTTTTCGTGGCGCAAATCAGCGAGCAGGCGATGACGGCTCTGTCACTGGTGTATCCAGTTCAGAATTTAATCAATGCCATTGCAATCGGTTTCGGAGTCGGCATGAATGCCCTGATTGCACTATGCCTTGGAGCAGGCGATGTCAAAAATGCCAACCGCGCCGCAACACACGGTATGCTGTTTTCGGTTGTGCATGGCATTGTAATTACCGTTGTAAGCATCGGTATCATGCCTTTTTTCTTATCCCTTTTTACAAAGGATACCGAAGTTTTACAGCTTGGCACACGTTATGCTTCGATAGCATTTTCATTTTCCCTGATTATCATGCTTGCACTTGCCTTTGAAAAGATTTTTCAGGCAGTCGGCAACATGAAAATCACTATGGCAGCTCTGCTGTGTGGCTGTATTACCAATATTATATTAGATCCTCTGCTGATTTTCGGCATCGGATTTCTGCCGCGGCTTGGCATTGCCGGTGCAGCACTTGCAACCGGTATCGGTCAGATTGTGACATTAAGCATTTACCTTGTCGTATATTTTTCACGTCCGCTTCCGGTGCATATCTGCCGCTGTTATTTAAAGCCGCACGGTGCAACCGACAAAAAACTATATGCAATCGGCGTGCCTGCCATTTTAAATCTGGCTCTGCCGTCCCTGCTGGTTTCTTTCTTAAATGCACTGCTGGCGGGATTTTCACAGAGTTATGTCGTTGTTTTGGGAATTTACTATAAATTACAAACTTTTTTATATCTGCCTGCCAACGGCATTATTCAGGGTATGCGCCCGATTATCGGCTACAATTACGGTGCGCGTGAAATGAAGCGCGTAAAAAAGATTTATGATACCACGCTTGCCATGACTGCCGCCATGATGCTTGCAGGCACTTTGGGCTGTCTGTTTGCCGCAAAGCCGCTGATTGCGCTTTTTACCGCAAATCCCGAAACGATTGCGCTCGGCACACGCGCCCTGCACATTATCTGTCTGGGCTTTATCGTATCCGCGGTTTCTGTTACGGCTTCCGGCGCTTTGGAGGGGCTTGGTAAAGGATTTTCTTCTTTTATCATTTCGCTTCTGCGCTATGTAGCGGTGATTATTCCTGCCGCCTTTATTTTGTGCCACACCGCCGGACCTGCTTTTGTATGGCACGCCTTCTGGATTACGGAAGCACTGACTGCCGTTGTTGCCGCATTTGTCTATAGACAGGCCTCTAAATAAGTAAAAGCCGCATCTGTGTCCGGACTTTTAAAGTCCACTCATGGATGCGGCTTCTTTTTATTCTTGTGCCTGATAGATATTTAATTTTTCTGAAACGGAAAGAACACCGGTTAAAAGCTGCTGCGCATTTTCCGCATTTTCAAGATTCTGATTGCTCAGATTTTCTGCCTGTGTGGATGCGGCAGTCACTTCTTCTGCCGTTGCCGAAATCTGCATAATATTTTCTACAATTTGGTCATTCGCCTGCTTTAAGCTGTTTAACATGCTGTCCATATGCTCGATATTTTCAATCATCTTGGACATATTGCCGCTCATTCCGCTAAAGCTCTCCGATGCATTCTGAATCATATCATTCTGTACCTGTGCGGCTTCTACCGACTGCGTTACGGCATCGGATGCCGCATTGGTTCCGTCAGAAAGTTCTTCAAGAATCTTTGCAATATTCTCGGTTTCTTTTCTGCTTTCTTCTGCAAGATTACGAATCTGGTCCGCTACAACTGCAAACCCTTTTCCGGCTTCGCCCGCTCTTGCACTTTCAATGGAGGCATTTAACGCCAGCAGATTAGTCTGTGATGAAATCGAAAAGATTGTATCGACAATGCCTTTTACGGCTTCTGTACGCTCTTTTAACGTATTCATCAGCGTTGCTACATCTTCATTTGTCGCAGCAATGACTTCTGCCTGTGTCTTTAAATGATTCATCGCATCGATACTGCTTTCATTGAGTGTACCGGACTCTTTGGCTACCTGCACCATTTCTTCTGCATACTGCAGTGTTGTTCCGATTGATTCCTGAATATTCCGGCTCATCTCGGTCTGTGTCTGGATATTTTCTGCGGTATTCTGGTTACTGCCCGCAATATCCTGCATGGTCTGTCCAACCACCTTTGTCGAAACATTTAAGTCATTGACAATATTCATGGCATTCTGTGTGCCTTCCGAAACCTCATGTGCCACCTCTAAAATGTCACGGACCATCACCTTCTGCTTTTCATGCTGTTCCTTTAAACTACCCTCTGTATCCCTTTTAAACTGCTCGGCAACACTCGTGATTGCATAAATTAACACAATGAGCAGTCCGATTGCAAATGTCGCATAAATATGGTCAATTGCCACTTCTTTCGGATATGCGTGCTGTACACCGATTCTGATAATATTGACAAATACATTTAATGCAAAATAAATACCGCCCGTAACGGCAACATTTTTCTTGTCGTACAGCAGTACATAGCCGCAAAACGGAATTGCCGCAATAAATCTTACATAATAGCTGTCGTAAGCGTATGCCATTAAAAATGCAATGACTACAAAACATATAAACGCTATCTTTCTTGACCGGGACTGTGACTTGTCCTTTCTTGTTGAAAGGAAATTAATCGCCATCGCTATCAGTGTCAGAACGCTGAGCAGCCCTGTATAACCAAGTGTCCGTACGCCTCTGAAATACGATTCCCAGCTCACACTTAAAATTACAATATAAAATATGGTATAGCCTGTTGCTAAAAATGAATTGACCCTCTTTAGCTGTTCTTTTTCATCGGCGAACCGATACTTCTTTTTTTCTTCCATGTTCATCCTCCATTGTGCAGGTTTAAACGCTCCTGTTCTGTCCCTGCATGATTACGTGTATTATATCTACAACTTTCTGATATTCTTTGGTAACTTCCTGATATAACGGATCAATATCAACTGATGGTTCACCGTAACGCACTGCATCACACAAATTTTGTGCTGCTTTCTGCAATGCCGTCAAACCCAGATTCAGCGCCATACCTTTTAAATCATGGACACATTTAAAAATTTCCTGATCATTTTTGGCATTTACCGCTTCGGATAATTTCTCATAAGTGGTATCACTTAAGAACAGCTCAAGAAATTTTACAATTCTCTCATCTGTCTTTAAACGCTTCAACACATTCTCATAATTGCCCTGTATCTGCTGATAACACTCCTGTACCGTCATTGTGCTGCTCCCCTTTGTCACATTTTTCACTTGTTTTAGTATACAAATTTTTCCGGTTGTTTGCAACTGCTATTTTGTGTTTTTCCTTTTATTTTACATGGATTTTACTGTTCATTTATTCTATTTTAATCTCTATTCTGCCGGCTGCTGCTTATATATCTCCAGCGCTTGTCTGCTTTTACGCCGCGCCAAGCAGGCGGATTGCAAGCACGGACAGCACCGGAATCGATATTGCTGATAATACAGTCGTCACAACAAAGATTTCAGAAGCGTATTTTGCGTCTTTTCCGTAACGCTCCGCAAACATAATCGCCGATGCGCCTGCCGGGCATGCCATGCCGATAAATACGGTAAATGCAATATGAAATTCCAAATGTAACAGCCACAATGCCGCAAGTCCCACGAGCGGATATAAAATGAGCTTGACGGCGCAGAGCAGATACAGCCGCTTATTCTGCAGGCTTTTTAAAAGATTTCCCTGTGCCAGATTGGCTCCTGCGATAATCATGGCAAGCGGTGTATTCATATTCCCAATCATCTGTATGGGATTTGCAAGCACCTCCGGCAGGCGCAGCTGTGTGACAAAGCAGACAACGCCTGCAAATATCGCAATAATGGTCGGTGTCAGCAGATTTTTACACATTTCCTTAAAACTGCCCGCACTGCCCATAACCAGTACACCGTGTGTCCACAGCAGTAAATTAAAGACGGTCAGATATGCCGTCATGTAAAAAATGCCTTCCGAACCGATAATACCGTTAATTAACGGCAGTCCGATAAAGCCGCTGTTGGAATAGATGACGGCTATTTTTTCTACGGGTGTACGCTCTCCTTTTTTGCGGAATAACAGCTCTGATAATACGATTGTGACCGCAAATGTGACTGCGGACGCCGTCAGTGTCCAAAGCAGTCCGTAAAACAGCCGCATTTCAAATTCCATTTGGTAGGACTGGAATATGAGCAGCGGCGATATAAACATTAATAACAGGTTGGATAACTTCGGAACGGTTTTATCATCTATCAGTCCTGCTTTGTAGACGATTACCCCGCCAAGAAGTATCAGAAACATTTCTATGATTTTTTCAGTTACAACTGCTGCCATGATGATGTGCCTTTCTTTACAAATAGTCCGGATTATTATAACACGCTTTGGCATTGATTCGCAATTTTTATGTTCTAATTGTAATATTGAAATTTGCATGATACAAGGGGATTGCAACTAGATTATCGAACCTTTATTAATATAAATGAAGAAGATACTTCACAATCGAAGTATCTCTTTCATCACTATCTTAGTTTTTGATATTCTTCAAGCGCATATCCATCCGTCATTCCTGCAATATAATCCGCATTCGTATATTTACCAACTTTATCAAAAAAAGTTGTTATTGTACTTTTCCCTGAGCCATTTGGTCCTGCTAAAACAAGAATCATCGGTTTTCTATTCTGCATACTTTCTTTCTCCATTTGCATACTCAACATAAGCCCGCTTCTTTTCTTCTCTGGATACAACTTTTATAATTCTACCGCTTTTTGTGCTTACAGTTGTCATATAAACACTCCTTCCGTTTTGATTAATATTTAAATATTTTATCACTTATACTTGATAACCTATTATCATAATATTTATTTTATCACAGTTCACATAAAAAAACACCCCAGAACCGAAATTCTGAGGTGTAATAAATCGTATTGAATTGTATTCCAAAATACAATAAAATCCTATCTCTTTGAGAACTGTGGTGCACGACGAGCTGCCTTTAAACCATACTGCGCGAGTTTTTGAGCTGTTTTTCCTTGATATTCCGGGCTTTTCCGGCTTT
>OGUG01000300.1_pt1 | contig 25011 bp, 28 predicted proteins | sample 1573711 | NCBI WGS metagenome assembly OGUG01 (sample SAMEA2582006, study PRJEB24529) | metagenome | biome: Human gut stool | place: China | collected 2011 | reverse complement strand
CATATCCCCGCGCCCATTTTGAAGCGGCGACTCAATTTTCAGAGCCGCCGCTTCTTTGTGTTTACACAAACCAATGATGACTTGCAGGGATAAGTCTCCATCTCCTTTATAAATGATGAAATTGGCAGAATGTTCCACACAATTTTCTATAAAAACGATTTTCATTATGCTGCATTCATTCTGCCGGGCTTATGAAAAGGCAGGCATTTTTCTTGCTTTCATCATCCTGCAAACAGATGGTTAAGCACTACTGGGTATCAATATCAAAAAAGTCTTTATTTGAGTTCAGAATTCATTGAAGATCAAAGGATCATTCGGATTGCAATTCCTGTATGAATATGCTATGATTACGTTGAAAACCATTTGTGTTTCAACTGATCAAACAGGGAGCGTATGAACAGCCATGAAGCGTTTGCAGGATATTGCAGATCAAGTTGGTGTAAGCCGGACAACAGTGTCCAATGTGCTGCACGGCAACACAAAAAAAGTTTCCAAGGAAATGATCCGGAAAATTTCGGAAATTCTGAACCAGGAGGGCTATGTCCCGAATACATCTTCCCGTGAGCTGACCCGCAAAGGGTCCTGCATCATTGGACTGGTGCTGGGCTACAACTGTGTCCACGGCATCCCTTCTCTGCGCGATACCTTTGTGGCAGAATTTCTGTCTGGTGTAGAAGAGACAGCCCATCGAAACGGATATTATGTCATGCTGATCAATGGCCAGGACAAAAATACGGACCGGGTGGCAGAGATTGCCTCCCGATGGAATGTGGATGGTCTTGTCGTCCTGGGACTGGACGAAAAGAAATACAAGGAGCTGCGCAGGCAACTCAACAAATATATGGTCCTGATTGACACCTATCCCGAGGCGGAGTACCACTACGTCAACGTGGGGACTGATGATTTCGGCGGCGGCGCCATGATTGCAAAGTATCTGCTGGACAACGGGTACACCCAGGCCATCTTTGCCGCCGAGTGTGATACCGGCGCAGACCATTACCGCTGGAAAGGATTTCAGCATCAGATGCGCTCTGCCGGGATTGACTGCGGAGAAGAGCGCCATATTCTTCTCCCTGAGGATCTTTCTCTGCGCCGTGTCATGTACGGCCACTATTTGGATCGCTTTGTCCAGGCCAGGGCTGTGGCCCTGGCCTCTGACTATGATGCGGCGGAAGTGATGAATTATCTGCAGGACCACGGCATACAGGTGCCGGAGCAGGTCTCCGTCACCGGGTTTGACGACTGCATCTATGCAGAACTCATGCATCCCCCTCTGACGACAGTGCGTCAGAACGTCCCGGCCAAAGCAGAGGCCGCCGTGGAACTGCTGGTGCGTCTGATTCGGCAGGAACAGGTGGAGTGTAAAAATTACGTTCAGCCTGTTGAACTGATCCGCCGCAACTCGGTGCGCGAATCAACCCCCAACGCCGCGCCCTGGTCACAAGATCTGCACAAAACCCACAAATAATTCTTGTGGTATTTATCAGTTTCGTAGGAAACGTTGCGCAAAATCCACAAATAATTTTTGTGGTATTTATCAGTTTCGTAGGAAACGTTGCGCGAAACCCTTTTCAAATCCTCTTCGGTATTGTACAATGAGCTCGTCAAAAAGACACGCTGCGCAGCCTGTCAGAACGAGACATATACAAACTGGAAGAGGATTTGTTTTTTGTATCCTGGATGGAGCAGACAAAAAACGAATTCCGGAAAATCTGACTGAACATCGTGGAGGATTTTATTAAGGGCTAATTTATATTCTTTCAGAGCGCTCCGGAGACGGGGCGCTCTGTCTGACAAAACAACCATTCAGTCACTTTTATTTGGGAGAACGGTATGATTCAAAAGTATCTCTATGGTGTCCCCTTTGACACCGAATCGGTGGTCGCACCAATCCCTGCAAGCCAAGGCGAACCCCCTGTGGGAACGGTCAAAACCAGCGAGTCCGGCTTCTGCTTTGCCTGCCCCCTGGCGGAGGGCGACCGGGTCTACGGCCTGGGCGAAGCCAACCGCGGCATCAACAAGCGGGGCTTTGTCTACGTCAGCGACAATGTGGACGACGGCCTCCACACCGAAAACAAGCAGCGAATGTACGCCGCCCACAACTTCATCGTGATTTCGGGCCAGCAGAATCTGGGGCTGTTCTTCGACTATCCCACCCGGATTCGGTTTGACATCGGCTTCACCCGCAGGGATTGGCTGGAAGTCACCTGTGAGCGGGCCGACCTGGCCCGTTACGTCATCACCGGCGACAGCGCCTGCGATGTGGTCAAGCAGTTCCGGGCCATCATCGGCCGCAGCTACATCCCGCCCAAATTTGCCTTTGGCTTTGGCCAGAGCCGCTACGGCTACAAGACCCAGGCCGACTTTGAAGAGGTGGTTGCCAAACACCGCCAGGCCCACATTCCCCTGGACATGGTGTACATGGACATCGACTACATGGACCACTACAAGGACTTCACCGTCAACCCGGAGAATTTCCCCGATTTTTCCGGCTTTGTATCCAAGATGAAAGAGCAGGGCGTCCGGCTGGTGCCCATCATCGACGCCGGCGTCAAGGAGGAAGCAGGCTATTCGGTCTGCGACGAGGGCAAGGAAAAGGGCTACTTCTGCAAGCGGGCCGACGGAACCGATTTTGAGGGAACCGTCTGGCCGGGGTGGAGCCACTTCCCCGACGTGCTGAACCCCGAGGCGCGGGCCTGGTTCGGCAGCCAGTACAAGGCTCTGACCGACTGCGGCATCGAGGGCTTCTGGAACGACATGAACGAGCCCGCCATCTTCTACTCCCGGGAGGGGCTGGCCGAGCGGCTGGATCATCCGCCGGTTCCCCATGAAGACGGCACCATCGATCATTTTGGCCAGGCCATCGGCTGGCTCAATCTGTCCAATGCGCCGGAAGACTACGCCCGCTTTTATCACAAGGTGGACGGCAAAATGGTCCGCCACGACCAGGTCCACAACCTCTACGGCTACAACATGACCCGGGCCGCCTCGGAGGGGCTGGCCAGCATTGCCCCGGGCAAACGGTTTCTGCTGTTCTCCCGGTCTTCCTGCATCGGGATGCACCGGTACGGCGGCGTCTGGACCGGCGACAACCACTCCTGGTGGAGCCACCTGCTGCTGAACCTCAAGATGCTGCCCTCCCTCAATATGTGCGGTTTCCTGTATGTGGGAGCCGACCTGGGTGGCTTCAACGCCGACACCAGCCGGGATCTGCTGCTGCGGTGGCTGGCGCTGGGGGTGTTCACCCCCCTGATGCGCAACCACTCTGGCAGCGACACCCGCCGGCAGGAGTTCTACCAGTTTGAGGGCCCCGAGGACTTCCGCAGCGTCATCGAGACCCGCTACCGGCTGATCCCCTACCTCTACAGCGAATACATGAAGGCAGCGCTGAACGGCGATATGCTGTTCAAGCCCCTGGCTTTCGTCTACCCCGAAGACGAGATCGCCCTTCAGACCGAGGACCAGCTGATGCTGGGCAATGAGGTGATGATTGCCCCGGTCTACACCCAGAACGCCACCGGACGGATGGTGTATCTGCCCGAGGAGATGCTGTTTGTCAAGTTCGGCCCCGAGGGCCGCATCACAGAGGAAGTCCTCCCCGCCGGCACCCACTTTGTGAAGGTGGCCCTCAACGAGGTACCTCTGTTCATCCGCAAAGGCGCCTGCATCCCGGTGGCGGACCCCGCCCAGACGGTGGCCGGCATCGACCCCGCCACCATCCGGATGATCGGCTGGCCCGGGGCCAGCTATGACCGCTACGACGACGACGGGGTCACAATCCCCGCAGAAGAATAAGGAGGCATTGCCATGGACCGCAAATGGTGGAAAGAAAGCATCGTATACCAAATCTACCCCAGCAGCTTCCAGGACTCGGACGGGGACGGCATCGGGGACCTGAACGGCATCCGTTCCCGGCTGGATTACCTGAAGGATCTGGGGGTCAATGTGCTGTGGCTGTGCCCCATCATGGACTCCCCCATGGATGACAACGGCTACGACATCTCCAACTACCGGGCCATCAACCCCCGGTTTGGCACCATGGAGGACTTCGACGCCCTGCTGGCCGAGGCCCATCAGCGGGGCATCCGCATTGTGATGGACCTGGTGGTCAACCACACCTCGGACGAGCACCCCTGGTTCATCGAGAGCCGCAAGTCGGTGGATAACCCCTACCGAGACTACTATATCTGGAAGCCGGGCAAAGACGGCCACGAGCCCAACAACTGGGGCGCCAGCTTCGGCGGCTCGGCCTGGAAATACGACCCCCAGACCGATATGTATTACCTGCACCTGTTCTCCCCCAAGCACCCCGACCTGAACTGGGAGAACCCCAAAGTCCGGGACGAAGTGTTCAACATGATGACCTGGTGGTTTGACAAGGGCATCGACGGGTTCCGGATGGACGTCATCAGTATGATTTCCAAGGACCAGCGCTTTCCGGATGGCGAGAAACACGGACTGTATGGCAATGGCGGTCCCTACTATGTCAATGGGCCCCGCATCCATGAATTTTTGCAGGAGATGAACCGGCGGGTCCTCTCGAAATACGACATTATGACGGTGGGCGAGACCCCCGGTGCCACGGTGGAAAACGCCCCCCAGTATGCGGGGCTGGACGGCAAGGAGCTGAACATGGTCTTCCCATTTGATCACGTCGGCATTGGGGACGGACCCCTGGGCAAGTGGACCACCCAGCGCTACGATTTTATGCAGCTCAAGAAAATTCTCAGTCACTGGCAGACCGGCCTGGACGGCAAAGCCTGGAATAGCCTGTTCTGGGGCAACCACGATCAGCCCCGGGCTGCATCCCGCTGGGGCGATGACTCGCCCCTCTCCGCCAAGATGCTGGCCACCTGCCTGCTGAGCCTGCAGGGTACTCCCTACATCTATGAGGGCGATGAACTGGGGATGACCAACGCCTATTTCAAAGATCTCAGCCAGTACCGGGATATCGAAAGTCTCAACGCCTTCAAGGAGCTGACCGGCGCAGGCTTGATTTCTGCAGACGAAATGATGGAGTGCCTGGCCCTCCGCAGCCGGGACAACGCCCGCACCCCGGTCCAGTGGGACGACTCCCCGAACGCCGGTTTTACCACCGGCACCCCCTGGATTGAGGTCAACCCCAACTATACCGCCATCAACGCCGCCGCCGAGGAAAAAGACCCGGACTCGGTGCTCAACTACTACAAGCAGATGATCACCCTGCGCAAGAGCCATTTGGGGCTGATTTACGGCTCCTTCCAGCTTCTGGCCGAGGAGAACCCCCAGGTCTTTGCCTACCGGCGTACCCTGGCCGAGACCGGCGAGAACTACCTGATCGCTTGCAACTTCTCAGACAAGGACGCGGCCTTCACAATTCCCGCTGATTTTGCGGGGGCTCGGCGCCTGATCGGCAATTATCCTGACACCGCTCCCACCGGCGCTGTGACCCTGCGCCCCTATGAGGCCTTTGTGCTCCAGAAGTAAACCAGGTGATACCCTATGAATGACTTTTTCGACCTGGATGCCCCTCTGTTCCGTTTCTTAACCCGGGTTGCGGATATGGTGATTCTCAGCCTGCTGTGGCTAATAGGAAGCCTGCCGCTGTTTACCTTGGGCATTTCCAGCACAGCCCTCTATTATGCAGTGAACAAGTCCCTAATTGAGGACCGGGGAACGGTCAGCGAGGAATTTTTCCGGGCCTGCCGCCGGAGCTTCCGACAGGCAACTTTGAGCTTTCTTGCTCTGGCAGTGCCGGAGAGCATTCTGCTGGCTGACTGCTTTATGACCCATTACCTCAAGGGGCAACAGGCAGCGACGGGTAATCCCTGGATCATTTTTACGGTGCTGAGTACCTGTGGGCTGGCCTGGATGATCTACAACGCAGCCTATGCGGCAAGATTCGACGACCCGGTCAAAAAGACGGTGTTGCAGTCCGGTGCCATGGCATTGCTCCATTTTGACAAAAGTCTGCTGCTTTTGGTGGTGCTGGCTGCGTTCGGCCTGCTGACAGCATTCTGCCCGCCGCTGATCCTTCTGGCACCTGCCGGATATGCGCTGTTTGCCCGGTGGGTCCTTGAGAAAAAGGTGTTCTATCAATATCTTCCCGATATAGACGATGGCATAGACAAGGAGAATAAAGACTGTTCCCATCAGGATTGACCTTTCCTACAATTTGACCATTCTTTTCTAGAAACCATCGAAAGAATCTGTCTGGGCTTGGGAATCACCTTAAAAGACTTCTTTGATTCCTCATACTTGTAGTAAAAAGCCGCTCACCATGCTGGAAACTGATATGCTACCCCTAGAGTAGACAGAGAAAAAACAAAACTGAACTGGTCCGTAAAAAGTAGACAATAGACAAAAGACCTCCCCATGTAGGATAATCAAACTACATGAGGAGGCTTTGCTATGTCCAGAAAATATACAAAAATCGACCAATACGAAAAGCAGATTCTTTCCATCCTCATCGTCCGGGCAGAGCCGGAGCAGAAGGTCTACCTCCAAAGATTGAGAAAAATATTCCTCCAGTTGTTCACGTTCGCTCATCCAGTCGTTTTCATCGGAAGAGATAGGATCAGTATCGCTTATCTCTGTATTATTTCTCTCAGTCTTATTACATCGTAGTTTGGCCGGGTCTTGAAGCGTATTCTGGACGACTCCAGAATCGTCATTATCACGATTCAGAAAGCGTAGTTTTGACGATTCTGACGAAAAATTCTTCACATAGATGAGATCGGGCTTGCCCAGCCCCCTCCGTTTGCGTTCAATCAGGCCGTACTCTTCAAGTTCTCGCAGCAGCTTGGTCGCCTTTTTATCGGCACAGCCCAGTGAATCCTGCACTTCCTGCACGGTATAGATGATGAACACCCGCCCAGCCTTGTCCAACCAGCCGTTCCGTGCTGACAGGCTCATGCGATCGAGCAGGATGCCGTACAGCGTTTTGGCATCTGTGGAAAGCGGTTGAAAGCAGCTATCCTGAAACAACAGCTTGGGAATTCGGTAGAAGGAGAACAGCTCGCTGGACTGCCCATAGAAGTAATCAAGGTCTGCGGTTCTTGTCGGCTTTCTTTCGGGCATAGAGAATATCCCATTTTTCAGGTGTGGAACGGAATACATTGACCTGCTTCTTATAAGGGCAGTGGGCATACAGGCAGGTGCGGAACTTGAAATCGGGTCGATAGTACGGACACAGCTTGCAACTGTCCGGGGCACGGTCAGAACCTTCGCCAGCGGCGATCACATGGTGCATGGAGTGCTGGACATGGCGCAGGGCTTCGTTTCGCTTGTGGCTCACTTGGCATCACCTCGTTTCTCCAGCGGTGCCATCAGGTCTTTGTAGCAGGGAACCAGCACACAGGGCTTTGCCCGCTTGTAGGGGCACCCTTCGCACTTGCTGGGGCCTTTGGGCGGCTCGATCAGATAGTAGCAGTTCTCTTTGCCGAGAACGCAGCCCTTCTTTCGGTTCTTCCAGAAGAAGCAGTGCCGGCAATCTGCCGGGCGGGAAGCATGGTAGCGGATACCGTCCATCGTGACGGTCAGAACTTTTTTCATCGGTAAACCCTCCTTTGACGGATTCGGGAAGTTCAGCCCGAAAATAAAAAAGCGCGTTCCTCTTTCTGTTCGGGAAGAACAGCGAGTGAACGCGCTATGTATGGAGAAAAGTGTTTTGCACGGTTTCGGGCAGGAATGTGGAAAATAGATTTACACAAATTATCTTGTATTTACATGGATTTACAGGAAAGCGGCTACCAATTTTAGCAGAGAGCCGGAAAACAGAGTTCAAAAGGTGCTTTATGGGGCTTCATTAGCTGGAAACCTGATTTTATTAGCTGAAACCGAAAATTCTGCTAATGGCATTAGCTGGCTAATTTTGGTGATAGGTTCAAAATGAAAAATGCGAAGATCGTCTTTCACATGGAAAAATGACCTTCGCATTTTCATAAAGGGATACCCCAGACAGGATTCGAACCTGCGGTCTCCTCCTTAGGAGTATGGCTTACCATGTGATACACGGTTCGGATGTAACTTCCAATATCATCCCTTACGCAGAATGACTTGTAGTAAACGAACTTTATGGTGCAAAACCCCTATTCTGATGCAGTTTTATGTGTCCGTTGGGTGGTCCTATTAGCAAATTCTTAGCAAGAGGACACCCAGCCAAAGCCGATTGCTACTGCCATTCTTCACTCCCTTAGTCAAAATGACAAGGCAAATACATGGAGGTTACTATGGACAAGAAAGAGAAAAAGTCACTGCCGGAACCGCGCACATACACTGTGGAACAGATCGCGGCCATGCTCAACATTGGCCGCACAACCGCATATCAGCTCGTCAAGCAGGAGGAGTTCAGGATCGTCCGCATAGGCAATGCGATCCGCGTTTCCAAGAAATCTTTTGACGAGTGGCTGGAAAGTTTGGAATTGTGAATATCGCAAGAAACGCCGTAGGCTCAAAAAACCTATGGCGTTTTTTTATACCCATTTTTGAAGGAGGCTGGCAATGAAACTGACAGAAGCAGAAATGAGGATGGTGTTTCAGATTGAAAGTACCAATCAGAACGCTGCCCTGAATGAGATTTACATGACATGGCGCTATGCGCCGAACCCGGCAACGAAAGAAACGGCGGAAGGCCTTCTGGACAAGCTCCGCCCCCTGTCGGATCAGGAGTGCATGGATTTGATCCGCAAGGTGCAGGCCGAATACCGTCTGCCGGAGAAAGCCCGTACCATCGGGGAAATGCTGGCAGAAGCCAGGCAGCAATCCGGGGCGCAGAAGTTATCCGGCCATGACATTATGGCTTTGGAGCGTTTCGACCCGGCAACCAGACACATGATCGTCTTTGATGTTCTTACCCATGACTCGCCTGTTGGCTGGAAGGGTGAGAAAATGCGCCTGTTCCTGACTGACGCCGGATACAGCAAGGCTTTGGATAATCAGGAAAAGGGGCATATCAAAATCCGTAGCCATGCGAAGGTGCTTTCCGGCGATCTCCACTATGACCATAAAGGCCATGAGAGGTAGCTGCCCCAAAAATGTATCAAAATCAGCGGAAAATCTTCTGTTTCTTCCTCCGTGGCTTGCGTTCTGAACAGGGCGTGGATGTTTTCCCATGCGGGAGAAAACGGAGGCATACAGACGGGTAAACCGCTCAAAATCAACACTTTTTATTTTCACAGGAAGGAGGTGCGAAGATGGCTGTTTTTCGTATTGAAAAGACCCGTGATTATACGGTCATGTCGAACCATCACTTGAAAGATCGGACGCTGACCCTGAAATCCAAAGGGCTGCTGTCCATGATGCTGTCGCTCCCTGACGAGTGGAATTACACCACCAGAGGTCTTGCGGCGATCTGTCGGGAAGGTGTGGACAGCATCGGTGCTGCGTTGAAGGAGCTGGAGACCCACGGGTATATCCGGCGCACCCAGCTTCGGGATGAAAAAGGCAAGATCACGGATACCGAGTATGTCATTTACGAAATGCCTCAGTGCGAGCCGCCGTCAAGCCCAGGTACGCCTTTACCGGGTACGGCAAAGCCATATACGGAAAACCCGGATATGGGTATCCCGGATACGGCGGACCCGTGTACGGAAAACCCCGCACAATTAAATACTAATCAAACAAAGACTGATTTATCAAGTACGGAACTATCAAATCCTATCCCATCAAATCCCCCTACCCCCGCAGGGGCAAGGATGGGAACGGATCGGATGGGAGCCAGAGAATGTTATCGTGAAGTGATTTTGGATAACATCGAGTACAGCTATCTGGTGCAGGACAGCCATATCGACCGTGAGCAGCTTGACGAAATCGTTGACCTGATCGTGGATACCGTATGTTCTGCCCGCAAAGTCATCCGCATTGCCGGAGACGATTATCCGGCAGAGGTGGTAAAGTCCCGGTTTATGAAGCTGGACAGCTCCCATGTTCAGTATGTTATGGACTGCATGAAGGACAACACCACCTATGTCCGCAATATCAAGAAATACCTTCTGGCGGCGCTGTATAACGCCCCGACCACCATCAACAGCTACTATTCTTCCCTGGTGCAGCACGATATGTACGGGGACGGGCAAAGGGGGCGAGGCTAAATGCAGGAGGAAGTAACGCGGGGCGCCGTAACGCTCATTGTTGACGGAGCCAAGCTAAGCGAGCAGGTCTTTGAAAAGGCCGTCAAAAAATTCCTGGAGGAAATCCAGAAAAGCCAGAAGCCCAAAATCTACCGCGGCAGGCAGAGCCTTAAACAGCTTGCCAGCCAGAACGCAGGTCTTGCCAATATCGAGATCAGCGACAAGAATATCAAGGCTTTCTCCCGTGTGGCTAAGAAATACCATGTGGATTTTGCCTTGAAGAAGGACACCACTGCAGAGCAGCCTCGTTACCTGGTTTTTTTCAAAAGCCGGGACGCGGATGCCATCACAGCGGCATTTCAGGAGTTTGCCAGCCGGAAAATGAGCCGTGAGGAAAAGCCCTCCATCCGGGAACGGCTGACCCAGGCGAAGGAACAGGCGGTGGAGAAAGTGGAACACCGCACCATTGACCGGGAGAAAGTAAAGGTCAAAGATCGGAGCGTGCAGAGATGAACATGAAACAACTGTTTTTGCTGAATCTCCCGTATCTTCTGTTCGTGTATCCCTTCGATAAGCTGGCACAGGCTTTCCGGCTTGCGCCCGGTGCTGACCTTTCCGGCAAGCTGCTCTCCATTGGGGACGGCTTCACGGCAGCCCTTTCCTCCCCGTGGCTCAGTTTCCATCCCACGGACCTGCTAATCGGCATAGCCGGTGCGGTGATCCTTCGCATGGCGGTCTACCTGAAAGGCAAGAACGCTAAGAAGTACCGTCACGGGATCGAGTATGGTTCTGCCCGCTGGGGTACGGCGGCAGATATCGCTCCCTACATGGACAAGGACTTTTTCCAGAACATCCCTATGACGCAGACGGAGCGAATCACAATGGCGAGCCGCCCGAAGCAGCCGAAGTATGCCAGAAATAAAAACATTCTGGTGATCGGTGGTTCCGGCAGCGGCAAGACACGGTTCTTCTGTAAGCCGTCGCTGCTGCAAGCTCATTCGTCCTATGTCTGCACTGATCCGAAAGGAACCTTGCTGCCGGAGATCGGCACTTTCCTGGAACGGAAGAAATACCGTATCAAGTGCCTCAACCTGATAAACTTCCGAAAATCCATGAAATACAATCCTCTGGCCTACATTCGGTCAGAGAAAGATATCTTAAAGCTGGTGAACGCACTGATTATGAACACGAAGGGCGAAGGCGAAAAATCTTCGGAAGATTTCTGGGTCAAAGCGGAACGCCTCTATTATTCCGCGCTGATCGGCTACATCTGGTACGAGGCCACGGAGGAAGAAAAGAACTTCATCACACTTCTGGACCTTATCAATGCCAGTGAAGCCAGAGAGGATGACGAAACTTATCAAAGCCCGGTGGACCTGCTCTTTTCTCAGTTGGAGGAACGGGAGCCGGACCACTTTGCCGTCAAGCAGTACCGCAAATTCAAGATGGCGGCGGGCAAAACCTTAAAATCCATTCTCATTTCCTGCGGTGCCCGGCTTGCTCCCTTCGATATCAAGGAGCTGCGGGACCTGATGGAATATGACGAACTGGAACTGGATACCCTGGGCGACCAAAAGACGGCGCTGTTTGTGATCCTGTCAGATACGGACAGCACTTTCAATTTCGTGGCCGCCCTCATGTATAGTCAGCTTTTCAATCTGCTCTGCGACAAGGCGGATGACTTCTACGGCGGGCGGCTGCCTGTCCATGTCCGTCTGATTCTGGACGAGTTTGCCAACATCGGCCAGATACCGAACTTCGATAAGCTGATCGCCACCATCCGAAGCCGTGAGATATCGGCTTCTATTATTTTGCAGTCGCAGAGCCAGTTAAAGACCATCTACAAGGACGCGGCAGATACCATCGTCGGTAACTGTGACAGCACTTTGTTTTTGGGAGGCAAGGAGAAATCCACGCTCAAGGAAATTTCGGAACTGCTGGGGAAAGAGACCATTGATCTCTATAACCAGTCCGAAAACCGGGGCAGTCAGGTTTCCCACGGCCTCAGTTATCAGAAATTAGGAAAGGAGTTGATGACCCAGGACGAATTGGCAGTGATGGACGGCGGCAAGTGTATCTTCATGCTGCGGGGCGTGCGCCCGTTCCTTTCGGACAAGTACGACCTCACCCGGCACCCGAATTACCGATACACGGCCGACGCCGACCCTAAAAATGTCTTTGACATGGAACGGTACATGAAGAAGCAGCGTGCCGTGGTAAAACCCACGGACACCTTCGATGTGTACGAGATTGACGCAACAACTTAACCCAAAATCAAAAACATTTTTTAGGAGGATTATTTTATGGAATTTTTCAACAGCGCAGTTGGTGTTTTGCAGACTCTCGTAGTGGCCCTGGGCGCAGGTCTTGGTATCTGGGGTGTTATCAACCTTCTGGAAGGTTACGGTCAGGACAACCCTGCTTCCAAAAGCCAGGGTATGAAACAGTTGATGGCCGGCGGCGGTGTCGCCCTCATCGGCATTACCCTTGTACCTCTGCTCTCCGGCCTGTTCGGTTGATCGTCCGGCGGTGATCGCTTATGGGCGGCATACTCGACAAACTCGATGAATGGCTCCGAGGGCTGCTCATCGAGGGAATCACGGGAAACCTGTCGGGCATGTTCGATACGGTCAATACCAAAGTAGGCGAGATCGCCGGTGAAGTGGGACAGACGCCGCTGGCATGGAACAGCGGCGTCTTTTCTATGATCCGAAACCTTTCTGAAACGGTGATCGTTCCAATCGCCGGGGTTATCCTGACATTCGTAATGTGTTATGAGCTGATCCAGCTTGTGACAGAGAAAAATAATCTGCATGATGTAGATACCTGGATGTTCTTCAAGTGGATTTTCAAGACCTTCTGTGCCGTTCTCATTGTGACGAACACATGGAATATCGTCATGGGTATCTTCGATGTAGGGCAAAGCGTTGTGAACAGCAGCGCGGGAGTCATCATTGGGAATACCTCCATTGATATCAGCAGCGTCATCACGGATATGGAGGCGCAGCTTGAAGCCCTGGGCACGGGAGAACTGTTCGGGCTATGGTTCCAGTCCCTTTTCGTGGGGCTTACCATGAACGCCCTTTCCATCTGTATCATGCTTGTCATCTACGGCCGCATGATCGAGGTGTATTTGACAACTTCCGTTGGACCGATTCCGCTTGCCACTATGACAAACCGGGATTGGAGCCATACAGGACAGAACTACTTGAAATCCCTGTTTGCATTGGCGTTCCAGGCATTTCTAATCATGGTGTGCGTGGGAATCTACTCTGTTTTGGTACAGAGTATCGCCACGGACGGAAACATCTCAGGCGCGATATGGGCCTGCATGGGCTACACGGTCCTGCTGTGCTTCGCCCTGTTCAAGACCGGCAGCCTCTCTAAGAGCCTGTTCGGAGCGCATTAAGGAGGCTTGATAAATTGGCGTATGTAACCATTCCAAAGGATTTGACGAAAGTAAAATCCAAAGTGCTGTTTGGGCTTACCAAACGGCAGCTTATATGTTTCGGAGCGGCGGCACTCATCGGAGTACCGCTTTTCTTTTTGCTCAGACGCACGGCCAGCAACAGCGCCGCCGCGTTCTGCATGATTATCGTCATGCTCCCGTTCTTTCTACTCGCCATGTATGAGCGGAACGGGCAGCCGCTAGAAGTGATCGCAGGTCAGATCATCCAGACGGTTTTTATCCGTCCGAAGGAGCGGCCTTATCAGACCAACAATTTCTACGCAGCCCTGGAGCGGCAGGCCCAGGCGGAAAAGGAGGTGAAAGTCATTGTTCAGAAAGCGAAAGCAAGAGCCGCAGGCACGGCAGGCGGCAAAACCCGCGGTAAAGCTGACCGCCGCGGAAAAGCGTGAGATCAGGCGTATCCTGGAAACCGCCAGAGGTGATGGGAAACCTCACTCGGCGCAGGACACCATTCCGTTCCGCCAGATGTACCCGGACGGCCTGTGCAAGCTGGATGACCACACCTGGTCGAAGTGTATCGAGTTCGAGGATGTGAATTATCAGCTTGCAAAGCCTGACGACCAGACGGCAATCTTTGAAGCCCTCTGCGATATGTATAACGCCCATGACGCTTCTATCGGGATGCAGCTCTCCCTTGTGAGCCGCCGCATGAACCGGGAGGATTTTGTGAAGCGTATCGAGATCGCGGCGCAGGGAGATCACTTCGACCATATCCGTGAGCTTTACACGCAAATGCTCCGCAAGCAGCTTGAACGGGGCAACAACGGTCTAATCAAAACAAAGTACCTGACCCTCACCATCGAGGCACGGGACAGCAAAACCGCACGGGCACGATTTTCCCGGATCGTCATGGACGCCCTCAACCATTTCAAGGTCATGGGTGCTTTGGCAAAGGAGCTTGGCGGCAAGGAGTGGCTGGAAATGCTCCACGGCATCCTGCACCCGGACGGGGAACGGTTTGCCTTTGAATGGAGCTGGCTTGCCCCTTCCGGCCTGTCGGTCCAGGATTTTATCGCACCTTCCTCCTTCCGCTTCGGTGAAGCAAGGAAGTTCACGATGGCGGATAAATTCTGCGCCGTGTCCTTCCTGCAGATCAGCGCACCGGAAATGGATGACCGTATGCTCACCGAACTGCTGGATACAGACAGCGGGCTGCTTGTCAGCCTCCATATCCGCAGCATGGACCAGAACGAGGCGATCAAAACGGTCAAGCGGAAGATCACTGACATTGACAGTATGAAGATCGACGCGCAGAAAAAGGCGGTGCGGGAAGGTTTCGATATGGATATCATCCCAACTGACCTTGCCACCTACGCAGGCGAGGCAAAGAACATCCTCCGTGATCTGCAAAGCAGAAATGAGCGGATGTTCCTAATAACCTTCCTGGTGGTGAACTTTGCGGACAGCAAGCAAAAGCTGGAGAATGACCTTCTCCGTGCGGCAAGCGTGGCACAGAAATATAACTGCTCCCTGGTGCGGCTGGACTTCCAGCAAGAGGACGGCTTCGTGTCGGCTCTGCCCCTGGGTGTCAACCGCATTAAGATACAGCGCGGACTTACCACTTCGGCGGTGGCGGTGTTCGTTCCCTTCACCACGCAGGAGATTTTCCACGGCGGTGAAGCTCTCTACTATGGGCTCAATGCCACTTCCGGCAATATGATCCTTGCTGACCGCAAAAAGCTGAAAACGCCCAACGGCATGATCTTAGGTACGCCCGGCAGCGGCAAGAGCTTTTCCGCAAAGCGTTCCATTGTGGGTGTGTTCCTGAACACAAAGGACGATATCCTGATCTGCGACCCGGAGGCAGAATATTTCCCGCTGGTGAACCGTCTGGAAGGTCAGGTCATCAAAATCTCACCTACCAGCACACAGTATGTGAACCCTATGGATATCAACCTCAATTACAGCGAGGACGATAACCCGCTGGCGCTGAAATCCGACTTTATCCTGTCGTTCTGTGAACTGGCGGCAGGCGGCCGGAACGGTCTGGAGCCAGTGGAAAAAACGGTCATTGACCGTGCCGTGCGGATCGTGTACCGCCCCTATATCGCAGACCCCCTCCCGGAGAATATGCCACTGCTGGAAGATTTGTATAACGAGATCAAACGGCAGCCGGAGCCGGAGGCGCAGCGGATCGCGGCGGCACTGGAACTATATGTGCATGGCAGCCTGAATGTTTTTAACCACCGTACCAATGTGGATATCAACAACCGCATTGTCTGCTTCGATATCAAGGAGCTGGGAAAGCAGCTCAAAAGCCTGGGTATGCTGGTGATCCAGGATCAGGTGTGGAACCGTGTTTCCCAAAACCGGGATCAGGGCAAATCCACCTGGTACTTCGTGGACGAGTTCCACCTTCTGCTGCGGGGCGAGGTTGGTTCCTGGAGTGTAGAGATTTGGAAACGCTTTCGCAAATGGGGCGGTATCCCCACGGGGATCACGCAGAACATTAAGGACCTGCTTTCCTCCCCGGAGATCGAGAACATCTTTGAAAACAGCGATTTTGTGTACCTTCTGAACCAGGCCAGCGGAGACAGGAAAATCCTCTGCGAGCGCCTGAATATCTCCAACCAGCAGGCGGCGCATATCAGCAACGCAGGCCCCGGCGAGGGGCTGATCTTCTTCGGCAATGTGATCCTGCCTTTTGTGGATGACTTCCCGAAGGACAATGAACTTTACAGCATTATGACAACAAAACTTGGTGAAACCGGGAAAGGAGAAAACGAACATGAATGATCCCCGCTATTTGCATACGGAAGAAAAACAGGAAGGTGAAACCTTCTTTGATGTGATGAGCCGGCTGATCGCCAGAAGCAAGGCGGTCACGGCGGATATGGAGGCGGTCCTTGCGGAGCTGGAAAGTGAGATCGAACCGTTCCGTGCTCCGAAGAACCATGAATAAACTGACCCATGTGAGCCTGTTTTCCGGCATTGGCGGTCTGGACCTGGCGGCGGAGGCTGCCGGGTTTGAAACCGTCTGCCAGTGCGAGTGGGCGGATTTTCCGCACTCCGTCCTCTCCGCACGATGGCCGGATGTTCCCAGGTTCCGGGATATTACTACTTTTACGAAGGAGGCGTTTTTTGAAAAAACAGGACTTGAAACAGTTACCGTTATCTCAGGCGGCTTTCCCTGTCAGCCCTTCTCCACCGCCGGAAAACGGAAGGGCTTTGCGGATGAACGCTACCTGTGGCCGGAAATGTGCCGCGTTATTACCGAGCTGCGGCCCCGTTGGGTGCTTGGGGAAAATGTTGCTGGCTTCATCAATATGGGGCTCGACAAAACGATCTTTGACCTGGCAAAAGCGGGATACGCTGTTCTCCCATTCGTATTTCCGGCTTGCGGTGTCGGCGCATGGCATGAGCGCCAGCGAACTTTTATCGTCGCGGCTGATGTTTCCCACACCCCTTGCCTCCGACAACAACACCGCCAGGGACGCGGCAAGCCTGGATGTGTTCCTGTCGGACAATGGGATATTCCGCAAGAGGAACCGAAACGGGGCGATCTGGAGCCTCAGCCTGTCGGCGGCGGTATTCTATCTGACCCCGGTGGCGTCGGACGGTTTCCGCTCAACCTTGAAGCCGTCGGCCTTCAATCCGGCGAAGAAGGACGGGAACCTGTCGGCGCAGATCATCTCCCAGGAGCGGCCGGTGTCCGAAACGGCGGCGCTGAATCCGGATTGGGTGGAATGGCTCATGGGCTTCCCGAAAGGATGGACGGACGTATCCTCTGGGCCGCCGAACCGGAAGGAATCCCCCGCATGACCGAGCGCATGGATGACCGGGCGCTGCGGCTGAAAACATTGGGAAATGCGGTCTGCCCGCCCCAGGCCTATCCCATTTTTCGCTATATCGCCATGATCGAGAATGGCATCTGCGGCGACTTTTGCCCCTATGGAAAGGAAGGTGACTGCCTATGAGGGAACTGAAAGCGACCGATAAGATCACGCAGAAAATGACCCGTGACGGTGCAGTATCGGAAAACCTTGTCACAGGCGAGATGAAACATATCAGCAGCCGGGAGCCGGAAACGGAACTATCCGCTTCTTCGGAAGAATCCGCTGGCGCTGCGGCTGACCTTGCCCTGCGTGCGGCGGAACACCATGAGAAGAAAAGCGCACGAAAGGCGGAAAAGGCTGACACCCAGGCGGTGCGGGATGGTTCTGCCGCAAGGCAGCGCCCGTCCTCCCGCCTGCAATTTACCGAGGAAGAACGTGCCGATCCAGCACTTGGAAAGTACATCGACCGTTCCGACCGTGCGGCGGACAAATTGGATGCGGCAAAAGCAGCCATCCCCACAAAGAAAGTTCTCCGTATCGAGCGTGTTTTTGACGAGACAGCCGGAAAAGGCAAAACGCAGCTTCACTTTGAAGAAGTGGAGAAACGCCCCAATGGACGCCTACGGCACAATCCACTTTCCCGGCCGGTCCATGAGATCGTCCATGCCGCCCATGCGAAGGTGCATGAGGTGGAACAGGAAAATGTGGGTGTTGAGGCTGGACACAAGGGCGAGGTGCTGACGGAACGCGGGCTTGCCTACGGAAAAGGCAAAGTCCGTGCCGCCGTCCACCATCACCGCACAAAGCCCTGGCGTGACGCGGCGAAGGCAGAGCAGGCTTCGGTCAAGGCAAACGCCGACTACCTTTACCAAAAGGCACTGCATGATGATCCTGTATTGGCGGCTTCTAACCCGGTATCCCGCTTTCTGCAGAAACAGCGGATCAAGCGGAACTATGCAAAGGAGCTGCGACAGGCAGAGAAAACCGCAAAGAACACAGCGGCCACGGCGAAAAGTGCGGCACAGAAAGCAAAGGACGCATTCAAGGAAACCTTTCTCTACATCAAGCATCATAGCCGGGCGGTTCTGTTGGTGATCGGCATTGGCGCCTGTGTTGCTCTGCTGTTTGGCGGGGTATCTTCCTGTTCCATGATGGCGGGCTCCGGTGTGGGCGGTGTATTTACTTCCTCTTATCTCTCCGAGGACACGGATATGCTGGCTGCGGAGGCGGCCTACTGCGAACTGGAGCAGGAGCTTCAATATGAGCTGGACCACTATGAGGCTCTGCACCCCGGATATGACGAATACCGTTTTGATCTGGATGAGATCGAGCATGACCCTTATGTGCTGATCTCCATTCTCACGGCGTTCCATGAAGGGGTGTTCACCATCGACGAGGTTCAGGAGGAACTGCAAATGCTCTTTGAAAAGCAGTATATCCTGACGCAGACCGTGGAGGTGGAGGTACGCTATCGGACGGAGACACGGACAGACAGCGAAGGAAACGACTATGACGTGGAAGTACCATACAACTACTATATTTGCAATGTGAAGCTGGAAAACTTCGACCTTTCCCATGTGCCGGTCTACATCATGGACGAAGAAACGCTTTCCCTGTATGCGGTCTATATGGCAACGCTGGGGAACCGGGAAGATTTGTTCCCAGGCTCCGGCTATGTAGACAAGTACACCAAACCGCCCACCACCTATGATATCCCGCCTTCCGCACTGGAAGATGAAACCTTTGCAGCGCTCATTACCGAGGCGGAGAAGTACATCGGCTATCCCTATGTCTGGGGCGGCAGCAATCCGAACACTTCTTTTGATTGCTCCGGCTTCGTATCCTGGGTGCTGACGCAAAGCGGCGTCTGCAATACGGGCAGGCTGGGAGCCCAGGGGCTCTACAATATTTCCACCCCGGTATCCTCTGCCAACGCAAGACCCGGCGACCTGATCTTTTTCGTCGGCACTTACGATACACCGGGCGTTTCCCATGTGGGTATCTATGTGGGCGGTGGAAAAATGCTGCACTGCGGCGACCCCATCCAGTATGCAGATATCAACACAAGCTACTGGCAATCCCACTTTTACGCTTTCGGGCGACCACCCTACAACTAAAAAACGATATGGAGGTAATTTGATTTATGGCAACGACACAGAAGATCCGCAATGACATTGCGAAAACCAAAGAAAAAATCGCGGAGCAGCAGAAACGCCTTCGTGCGCTGGAGGCCCAGCTTGCGGAGGAAGAAAATCTGGAAATCGTCCGCATGGTGAAAGCCGTGAAGATGGACAACAAGGAGCTGACCGCCTTCCTGAAAGCCTATGCCAGCGGTATGATCTCCCTGCCGGAAGGTATGCTGCAGGAGGGCAACACCGAGAATGAGGAAACGGAGGAATACGAGGATGAAGCATAACTTTATGACAAAAATGGTATCGGCTCTTTTGGCGGTGGTGCTCAGCACTGCCGCTTTTTCTGTCACCGCCTTTGCCAGCGGCGGCGAGGAAAGCACGGAGTCCGTGGCTGAACAGGAAACGGCCGGTGATGTCTCTGATCTGCTTTCCGCTCTGGCAGGCAGCCAGGTCACGGTATCCGTCACCGAGGACGGTGTCCAGTTCAGTTCCGGCGAAAATGACTCCGGGCAGACCGGCACCGTCACCACGGGCGGCGGCAATCTGAATGTCCGCACGGGTGCGGGAATGGACTACACCGCCTTCACCCAGCTTCCCAACGGAACGACCGTGAAGGTGATCGGCACGGATGGCGACTGGCTGAAGGTCATCCTGCCAGAGAAAATCGGCTATGTCTATTCCGGCTACATGACGGTAAGTGACGGCGAGGCTGGCTCCGGGGAAGGTCCTTTCTCTCTGGACGCGGAAACGTTGGAAAATCTGCTGGGGATGCTGGGCGGCGGTCTGAATGGCGGTGCCGCCCTGACGCCGGACGGGAACCTTTCGCTGATCGACGATATCGGCAGCCCTGCCACCAGTGGCAAACAGTTTATCACAGTGGAAACGAAGAACGGCAATGTGTTCTATCTCATTATCGACCGTGACGACGAGGGCGAGGAAACCGTGCATTTTCTGAACCAGGTGGATGAAGCCGACCTCATGGCACTCACGGAGGATGGAGAAAAGGCGGAAACACCTATTGTCTGCACCTGTACGGAGAAGTGCCAGGCCGGAGCGGTCAATACCGCTTGCCCGGTCTGCGTAAAGAACCTTAGTGAATGTGTTGGCGCGGAACAGAAAGCTGCGGAGCCCACCGAGCCGGAGAATCCGGAACCCGAAAAGAAAAGCAATACCGGGGCGATCCTGGCGGTGCTGCTGATCCTTGCAGCCGGAGGCGGCGCGGCAGTCTATTTCCTGGTGCTGAAACCGAAGCAGGGAAAGAAAGTTCCCGCTGTTTTGGATGATTTCGACCTGGAGGATGAAGAAGAATATCTGACTGAGGACGAGGAAACGGAGGAAAAGAATGAGTAAACTGATTATCGCAGAAAAACCGAGTGTGGCAAAATCTATCGCGTCGGCCCTGGGTGCTTCATCCAGGGCCGACGGCTTTTATGAGGGCAACGGCCTTCTCGTATCCTGGTGTGTGGGGCACTTGGTATCCCCGATGGATGCTGGTGGCTATGACGAGCATTTCAAGAAATGGCGCTATGACGATCTTCCCATTCTGCCGGAGCCGTTCCGCTATGTGCTGGCACCGGGCAAGGAGGACGCTTTTGAAAATCTCCGCGCCCTGATGGACCGCCCTGACGTGGATACCGTTGTCAATGCCTGTGATGCAGGGTAGTGCGGTTAGGTGACTCAAGAGAAAGAAAAAAGAGACCTCATCTCGTCAAAAATCAAATTTCAAAATCATTAAAGGAGCTATTCAAATGAAACGAAATCAGAATTTCGACCATAATCACTCTCAAAAACTGCTTTCCTTCCGCTACAACATAGACACCAACCGAGTGGAAGCCCGGTTCACGGATGGCTCTGCCGTCGCCAACAGGATGCCCAACTGCCTCAGAACATCCTCAACCCGCTACTTTACAGTGGGGTTGACACGGAGGATTGAGTGTCATCGTTTTTTCATGGCTACCGCCGAAAATCATTGTAACGTATTTTGTGTTACAAATTGGTCAAGCGAATGATTATGATTAAAATTCTCTTACTCGCACAATAAGTCATTTGATAAACTGGTTAAAATGCCAAATAATTTCAAATCATAGTCCAACACACAACAAATGTGGTATAATAACAATATATTTAATGCTTTAACTGTGTTTGCAAAAAGGAAAAGAAGATAAGTATGGAGATTACATGGTTGAAAAATGAAGATAATGCCATTCAATACGTCTATGCCTCTGCTGTTCCCCAAAAAATACCATTAGACATTTTTAAAGAAATTGTTCAGAGCAGTAAAGAAAACTGTCTACCTGAATTTTATGTGATATCTGAACAGGGAAAGTATATCGGATATATTTTATTATTGGCCGATAAAAAAGAAGACATCCCTAAACCTTTTACATTTCTTGCATGTCATAATGGCGATACTCTGCCAAAAGAAACTCACAAAAAAATATTGGAATTTATCGGCAAACGGTGTCGTGTAAACAACTGGAATAAACTCGCTTGGTTGGCCGAACAAGAAATCCAGCAATTGTGATATCATCGTTTTTTAAGCTATCTCTCTATAAAAACTCCTTAAAGACATAAAGGCAAACTTGAATAAATAAATTTATCTAAAAGCCCCACCTACAATAGATATTCCAAATCGAAGAATCTACTGCAGGTGGGGCTTGTTCTATGTGATAAGCTATTTTGTAAAAATCAAATACGTAGATTATATGGCAGAATCATTTGGTGACACTGAAAGCTAATGTTGCGCCATCAACGACACTATACATATCGCCGTTAGCCGCAGTAGCAATTCCAGTAAACTCAACCTCCCATTTTCCTTTAGAGAGTCCATATTTTACATCTTCCGTACCGATTGTGCCGTATGCAGAAATGGCATGATCAAAGGTTCCAAAGGGTGTACCAAGTTTATTGAAATGCAGGTTACCTTCAAAGGAAACAATTACTGCACCCGGAACGGTAATCGTCCATTGGATATACCCTTCAGACAGATAATCAAGTGTACATGAACCAGCATCGCCCCAGAAGGTTTCGCGAGAAATTGGGACAAGTTTGAATGTTGCAGAGTTTACAGTTGTTCCTTTATCAATTTCGATACTAGATTTTTTGGAAGAAAGTGCTACAACGCCTGGTTCAACTGCAACAGCAGCAGGCATCAAAACTGTGTTGAAAACAACCAACGCAGCACTCGTTCCAGCCATTTTAAGGAATTCATTTCGGGTCATCTTTTTCATGTCGATTTGCTCCTTATATTTTATTGACTGTTACAAGTCACCCAGCTACAATTTGGATTCTTTTTCGCTTAATTCTGCACTGGAATCACCTCTTACAAAATTTTAGTATATTGGCATCATCGTGATCAAAAGCAATATCACTAACAGCCACCTCATCACACTATAAAGCCGCAAATTTTCAACTCAGGTGTATGCTCATCGGCAAATAAATGTGAACCATACGAATGCCGCTGTTAAACAACCTGCCAAAACCACTAAAATACAACTTGCCAACTTTGGCTCAATAGCAACTTTTTGATTTTCGCACAGCGCAAATTTCTGAAGTTCCTGAAATGTTGTTTGATTGACATTGCCGTGTATTGCTTTCCATGCAACGAAATGATTTGTAATCAGAAGATAATCTGAAACGATTCCTACAAAAACAATGGCAAAAAATGCTGCGGAAAAGAACCACATTCCATCGCATTGATTCACCGTCAGGATATCCTGAAGGCTTGCTGGCTTCAATGCCCATAAAGCCACAACATATAGCAATACTTCGCAGAAATCTCTTTGGAGTGGCCCTTTTTGCTTAAAGAATCCCATTACATGTTCTCCCTGTTCTTTGAAGTCACTATCAGCCACCAATGGCCTGATAATAATCCGTTTTAGACCGAATCAAAGAGCCATTTGACTTATATTCCTTGACAGTTTGATGATAGCAATGTGTATAGTAGCTATTGTCATAGGAAAATAGGACTTCATACGTAATAGAAGATATTGTCACTTTATAGCAGTCCGAGGACATACTCTGAAGCATCTGATCGAAAATAAACGATGCTGTAGAAGAAATAACTGCTGCTGGTGTGCTTCCCCATGCAGTTGCTAAAATACTGGCTACATCAGATGCTTTTTTGCATTTACGCAAATCACTAGCATAAACCGTATCGGTTGCACTTGTGCCAACATAGCGGTGCTTGAACTGCGACCCTGTCACCTCGCTTCCAGTGAGTGCAGGAATTTGTGCCAGCTGTCCGTTTTTGTAATTTTGCTGATCTTGATAAATTTCATAGAACAAGCTATAGTCACTTCTTGCAGTTGATGTTGTTGATTCACCAGATGCACCTACAACAACAATGTCCATCACATCATTAGGATGCACCGTACGCGTAATTCGTGTGATACCTCCATCACGAATTGTAAGCTGTTCAACAACATCTTTTCCATTCATCGAGTACGAAACAGAATAATTTGATCCTGTCAAAAGAGATTCGCTATTGCCATGATTTGTTGAATCTGCAAAGGCAATGGGCATAATGGAAGCAACACAAAGCAGCACCGCTAACACGCAGGAAATATAACGCAAATATGTTTTTGTTTTCATTTTGTTTTTTCCTTTCATGCATTCCTATAGAACAACGGACTCTCATCTGTGCATCGGAAACACCTCCGAAGTACATTGATTATCGATGCTCTCACTTTTTCAAGAGATATTTTCCAAATGCAAGGACGCCTAGAATATAGAAAAGCTGACGAACAATCAACATAATGAATGAAAGCAGCTCCAACATAATCGAACAGTTCCTTTTAGAAAATTATCAAGAAATATATCCCGTAAGAGTATCGCTATCTTACCTTTCATATGAATTTCAGTCATGCTCAAGCGATTCCGGGACATCCGGCTGATATGCCGTAAAGCCACAGGTGCTGTTCACGCTCAAGACTGCGAGAGCCATTGCCATAATGCAAGTGACCTTGCTCAAGAGCAACATAATCTTTTTCATTTCTGTTACCTCCGTTTGATATTTTTTAGAGCATTCATCTTCTGAAAACACATGAACGCCCTCGTACCTTAGGATATCTTCGCTTGTTTCTGAAAAAACGGAATGATTGCAAAAATCACTAAAACCCATTTTGAAATGTAGTATACCGTTATACTGCGGGTGTCCGGAAGCACATTGAAAATGGCAAACAGGAAATCTATTGACGAAAGAACAGATGCGACCATCTTATAGCTTAACCGCTTCTTTTTGCCTAAAGGCTTATTCGTTGCTTCTATCGGAGAGAAAAAGATAGCGATGCCCATAAGAGCTGCTGTTGTCAGGATACGAAAAAGGTGATTGGCTGCAATTACTTTACTCAGCAAAATGCAGATAAGTGCCAGTCCGGTAAATGCCAGATAGCATCTGGTGTGCGACGTTGCATGATATCCACCAATGTAGATTCTCTGCGGGATAAACCCAATCAAAAATGAAAGTGAGTATCGAACATCACCACACACGGCAGAGACGAGGATGACAAGCAAAACACTTACAACAGACGATATGAGCAACTCGTACCCATAGACATACGCATCCGCTTTTGATTCGTCTACCA
>OGUG01000287.1_pt1 | contig 25668 bp, 19 predicted proteins | sample 1573711 | NCBI WGS metagenome assembly OGUG01 (sample SAMEA2582006, study PRJEB24529) | metagenome | biome: Human gut stool | place: China | collected 2011 | reverse complement strand
CATGTTGCTCCATTTATTTTAACATAGCTTTTTGTATAATCAATATCTGACGAAAATGCCGAATCATAGCTTGCCACCGCACCATTAGGTGCAGTAATTTCCACATGAATATAATAGCTTTTTGCTTCCGGTTTCCAGGTAACAGTAGAATCTGTGGAATCAGAAGCTAAGGTTACCCAGATTTTTTTATCCAAATCATAAGCTTGAACCTTATATTTTGGTTCACCAATATTGGAATCAGCATTAACTGTAATCCTGTCATAATCATTTTCTTGTGAGAAATCTACAGATTTTATACCAAAATAGGTTTTTGATAATCCATAATACTGTGCAATACCCAATGCATCAGCATGCCCCATCTTTTGCAAATTATCCTCATTTCCCATAAATGATGCATCTGACTTATTGGTAACAAATGCATGCTCAATAATTATTCCTGGAAAACCATTAAGTTTAGATCTTCTTATAACCCCATAATAATCCGCTAATGATCCATCCGGATATAGTGTGTTATCTTCAGAATTTCTAATTAATATTCCATGATTATTTAATCCTAACGATGTGAGATTATCCAATATTTTTTGTGACAACCCTGCCCCTTGCGAGCCAATATTACCATTATAATTTGCATTTGGATAAAATATTTTTGCTCCACTTGCTCCACTATTTCTTGATGAATCACAATGGAAACTGACGTAAGCATCTGCACCAACACTTTTTGCATACTCTACCCTTTTAGCGTTATCATCTGTAGACGTTGTTCCGGGATACGGACATGTAGACGTTGTTCGCGTCATATATACCTGAACTCCATAATATGATTCCAATTCCTGTTTACAATACTTTGCTATCTTTAGATTAATATCCTTTTCTGAAATACCATTTGCTGCTGCTCCTGTATGAGTATCATCATGTCCGGGATCTAATACAACAACATACTTTCCATTTGATGACCTTGCAAGATTTGAATAATTTTCAAGATCTGAATAATTTTCAACCTGTATTTCATTTTCATCAAGATAAGCATCCGGCTTATCCTTATCAAATCCCATTTTTTTCATGTCAAACTTTGTAGCGATTTCATTATTATAAATTGACAAATCAATCAATTCATAATCATCTAAACCTGAAGAAACCTCAAATAATAATCCTGATGACGAAATCTTGCATGAATTAATAGAAATATTCTCACCTGTTTTAGTATTTTTGACATTTAATTCAGCTTTTTCCGGAGTATCTCCTGTATATCCAACTACAATTGCCTGGTTATTTTCATCTAGCATATTAGAATCATCAAGTATCACATGAGTTATTCCGAAATCTGACTGTGCAGTTTCTGCAGTTCTTTCTGATTCTGTATTTTCAATTTGTTTCACCTGGTCAACAGCTTCTGCTGTTTCAGATGCTGATACTGTATTGAAACTAAATGATGTTACTATCATAGTCGCAGCCAGCACTATAGTTGCTGTTTTTTTAAATTGCATTTTATTTTGCCTCCTTTTTTAATAACTGAACAACTTTATCATTAACATGTAAAAGTAAATACGAAAATACAGCTATTACAACTATACAACAGGCAAATAACAAATAATTTTGCCCCATAGTTATATTATCTAAATTGAATTTTTCCACCATTCTGTAAATAATAAAATGATGAACTATAAAACATGGGTAACTGTATTTACATATTACCTTGCATATCTTTTGAATTATATCAAACTGAAGTAACTCAGAAACATATGCCAGACAGACAAATGAAGCTATCCCTACGTATGTACACTGCACAACAGAAATAAAATCCGGTTTGACTAATGTATTAATAACAACAATAACAAGGGAAATCAAAGCCATTTTCAAATTTGGCTTTTTTATAAACTTTATAAAATACATTCCAAAAAGGAATTCCGGAAGCTTTACAAACAGGGAAACATCTTTAGCACCTAATACAATTGACAGAATATATAAGACTGCTGTAATAATCGCCAACAATAACGGATATTCATTAACGCCCTTTCTCAATATCGGGAAAATAATATATATAATAATTATATACCCCAAAAACCACTCTCCCACCAGAAAAAAGGTCTGAACTCCCCAATTTGCTATATATCCATCAATTCCTAAAATAGAAAAAATATATCTCCATTTTCCAATGCTTGTATCTATACTTCCAATCCTATAGAAATTAAATAGCATAGCAAAAATATATGCTATCCAAAACATAGGATATATGTTAATAAAGCGTTTTTTCCAAAATTTTAAAACATCCAGCTCATTTTCATATACATACATCAAAGCTGCTCCGGATATTATTAAAAAAAGCGATACTCCCCAGCTTCCAATATAAACATTTCCAACAGTCATCGTCAAAATAGCCTTTTGTGGCATTGGGATAGATGTATTATATATAAATAACGCATTATAATGCGTAAATATAATACTAATAGTTGCAACTGCACGTACAAAGTCCAGATAGAAAATTCTCTCTCTCTTCACAGTTTTTCCTTACACTCCATTCTTTCTTTTAATTCTTTATATTCATCCGCAAGCTTTTGATATTTATTATATAATTCTATCATTTCATTAGAGCATTTCTGCCAATTCAATAAATTATATTGCGCTTCAGATTTATATTTTTCAATAACTCCTGTTCTATCGCGATATTGATTTGACAACACTGACAATAAACCTGACATTTCATCAATTACATCAGAAAATGACAAAAAGGCTTCATTGTATCCACCTTGATTATTTTTTGTCAGACTATCTGCTATCTCGTCAAAATGCATATCAACCTTCTGCTTCATGTTTTTATATACACTTTTTAATTGCTTTTGTTCTCTCTCAAAAGCACATTTAATTCCATCATGAAGCATCGATTCATCTGAAACATACTGCTCTGATAAACCCAATTGATCATATAGATCACGTGTTTTCTTATTGTGCACAAAATCAAAACCTACAACAGGATTGCCATAACAAAATGCAGTAATCGCACCATGGAAACTCACACCAATATATAAATCGCAAAAGGCTAAATATGAAACTATTTCTTCCATGGTTAATTGTTCTGAAGGAAGAATAAAAATCTCATTACTGTCTTTATATAATTTTTTCAAAATATCATAATCGTCATTTGTAACAGCTAAAGGAAGGAGTAAAATCTTATAAGTTTTACTCAGCTCCATAAGTTCCTTCAAAGCACTTTGATATGAATTTTCTCCTATAAATCTATTGCTATGAAATACAACATATTTACCCTTTACCTGTCTTTTTAATTTCCATTTAGGAAACACCTCTTTTATATTAAATGCCGTATCCACAGATACTTTCACATTTGCATTATAATTTATTAATGCATCATATGAAAACTGGTTTCTAACGCTCATAAAAGAAACATTACCTAATACTTTCCCGGCAATATAATTTTGATACCCATCAAACTCAAATGGGCATCCCGGATTATTCCATATCACGGGTATTCCATATTTTCTACCAATAATAGAAGGCACTATCCATGTTTCAAAAATAGGATATTCCACATATTTTTCTTCATGGTTTTTTTGTTTAAAGGAATAAAAATGAATAATCTCCCCACCACCAACCACAATTGCATCAAACTTATTAATCTTGTGGAGCTTTTCCATTTCTCTTATAGAGTATACTTTCTTTGCTATACCAAATCCTTGTGTACTCTCATATGGAGAAAAGAGGAACAATTCAACATCTATTTTTCTTTTTCTTAAACTGTTTTCAAATATTATAGGAAATAAATGATCTCCAAAATTATCAATATCGAAAACACCTGTAAAAGCTATTTTTATCTTTTTCATAGAAGTTCCCTTTTCCCAAAAATCACTTAACTTTATATTTTTTCTTAAAATTCAAATTCTCAACCAGTAACGCATCCATTTTTTCAAGTGTCTCATTGTACAATTGAGTACACTTTTCATTGATTTTTTCTAATTCTTCAACTCTCTCCCCATATCTAGGTGATTGCTCATACCAATTTCTATATTTTTTCAACTCATTATCCAAATTAGTAGCATGAGCAAGAATAGAATCAATATAAACCTTTTTATCCTGAATCTCATTTTTCAATTCCTGAATCATTGTAGATTGTTGTTGAATTTGAATTTGTAAACTATTATTATCAATTTCCTGTGCAACAACACCATTATTGTTTCTCGGTCTGCTACCATACATATAAGTCATAAAGGTATGCTTTTTCTTACAGACACGTGCCACACTTACATAATGTTCTATCGTTGTCAAAACATCAATCCTATTTTTTGTAATTTGTGAATCAAGCCACTCTTCAAACTCTTTTACAGGTGAAATCGACATATAGGTTTCTCTGTCTTCTTTATTTTCAATAGCAATATCTATTTTTTTTAATACATCTTCGGGTATTATAATAACCTTATGATCTATTAATTCTACCGAAAAATTCGCCTGATATTCTGCTGAAAGAATAAACAATATATGCTCCTTTTCACAATTAAGCAATTCTTTCATTTTGTCTCCATAAATAGGATTGCCCATATTATCTACTTCAAAAAAAACATATCCATCCATAATAAAATCCTTCCTGCTTAATTATAATTTGTTTTTTAACTTGTTACAAACTCGTGTTATCTTTTGAAAAACTGTCCTTGACCTGCGACTTATCTTATGATTATCTAAATCACTGATTCTTCTCACTCCATGACCTTCTATCGTCACTTTTGAAACATGATACTTACCACCTAACGAAATTATCACCTGTGGATCCGGAATAACAAATACAATATGATTTCCTAAATCTATTCCATTTGTTGTTACATCTTCTATAGAATATTTTTTCTCAATATCATTTTCACACGTAACTGTTACAACAACATCATTAATTGTTACATTAGCATTTTCACCTGGATCCCAACGAATTTCACGAATAGCATTATCCATTTTTTTAATATCAAATTCATACTCAAACTTATCATTATCTTTTGATTTATTTGATGCATCTACCTTATATTTTTCATTATAAACACCATCATTATTCAAATAAAGGCTGCTATTCTTAAGCCCTGCCTCTAATGCATTGCCACAATTGCCATATCCGAACTCACTGTGAAGTCCATTTATCACGTCTTCAAACTTACCGGCCCCCGGGCCTTCATGAAATACAACATTATTCATTGTCCTAAGCATGTAGTTTAAATTTGTAATCTCTATATCTGCACATTTATCAGATAAAGCCCATGCCGGATAATAACCTTCCTGTTGAACAACATAACTATATATTCTTTCAATTGCATGCAATAATGTTCCATCAATTGCATTTGGTTCAGGTGGAAAATCTTCATATTCCCAGTCTCTGTCAAAAAGTAATTTCATAGCCCTTGGTCTAAACCAAAACATAGTTCCTAAAGGTGCAATAGGTTCTTTCTTTTCATCAATAGGCACTGTAATTCCAAGCTCTTTTGCCAGATTTTTTGTATTTTCAAAATTCATGCCCCATTCTAATCCTAATGTTATATAATAATCACCATGATTAGGTGGTGGTGGCATAAGCATTCCAAGTCTCGGGTTTTCTTCAAATGTTTCTATAGCATTTAATACTACATTTTTTGACCCCAGCATATTCTCAAAACATTTATACGAAAATCCATAACCAATAGTTTCAGGCTTTAGCTGTGTCACCTTCTTATCATGCATAAAACATACATAATCATAATTCATTATAAATTTCTTTGTAGCAACTAAAAGAGCACTAACATCCCTGCCCCTGTTTTGAATAACTATCACCTGAACATTATTATTTAATTGTTTAAATGCCTGTTCAACTATTTCTTTATTTTTTTCACAAGGAACAGTAATATATATATCTGCACTTTCAGGCATCATAGAAGCATAATGAAGACAATACTCCGTTAAATCCTCAAAATAACAATGCATTACAAGAGCAATTTTTCTTGCTTTGATAATTCCGGCATCAATATTCGAAGACTTACTTGAAAGTATATAATTTAATTGCATATTTTTCTTTATATCAGCCTGATTTTCCAACCTTAAAATGTTCTGCCATATCATATCCACATCATAATCTGTATTTTGGTCGATATAATTATAAGCCTCCAGAGCTGACTGTCCAAAAGTATCACTTATAATGTTATCATAACTTTGCATAAATGATCTACGCTTAAAAAACGGACATCTTTTTTTCTCTATCATCTCTCTTGTGGCACATAAAATAGGGTGATTATTATATTCCTCACCCATATCTGCATATACATCCCACTTAAATCCCATTTCAGAAAATCGCTTTGTAAACATTGCCTCATGTTTACCTACTGCATCACGATAATCATTTATCTCTCCCATTTTATTCCAATAATTTTGAAATTGTTTACTCTTAATCATTGAGTTTCTTACCGCAATAAAATGAGATTGGATATGTTCAGGAATATATCCAACCTTTATTGTTCCAAAAGGATCTCCGTTTTCATATTTATGAAATTTTGTCACGCCCCAAAAATCTAAATCTTTTGCATCCATACATTCGAACATTTCATTCAAAGGATACACCGGTCCCATTATAGTAAAGTTCATCATTATCATTTCATCGAACTTTACAAGCTTTTCCCAACCATATTGATCTATTGCTGTTTTGTATGCCCATACATCAAAGCCTTTATTTTCTCTCTCAATGACATTATTTGTAATGGATAGCAGCTTATCTTTAGATTTATTCTCAAGTGTTCCATTAACAACTGCAACTATTTCCGATGCATTTTGCCTCAATGCATTTAACATATATATAATATAGTCATCCACAATGCCATCTTTATCATATATAAAATAAATTATAAGTCTTTTCACATCATTTTTATTTAAAACCATAAATCCTCCATCTCTCTAAAGATGTGTATACAAATCGCAAACAGTATCTACATCATCTTCTATCAGCATTTTTCCTTTATTTATAAGGACAGCCCTGTCACATATTCTTCTAACCTGTTCAGTGCTATGTGATACAAGAAGTAAGGTTGTTCCGCTATTCAGCATATCACCAATTCTCTTTTCACATTTTTTTTGAAACGCAAAATCTCCAACCGCCAATATCTCATCTACAATTAGTATATCAGGAGTATATATAGTAGCTATTGAAAAACCTAATCTGGTAGTCATACCAGATGAAAAATTCTTAACGGGAACATCTACAAAATCCTTCAGCTCCGCGAAATCAATAATCTCATCAAATCTTTCTTTTAACATTTCTTGTGGATATCCCAATATTGCTCCATTCAAAAAAATATTCTCTCTTGCTGTAAGCTCTGGGTCAAATCCAGCTCCAAGTTCAATCATAGGAGCTACCGTACCATTTACTTTGACAGTACCCATTGTCGGAGTCAGAACACCCGCTATAGTTTTAAGCATTGTGCTTTTTCCACAGCCATTCTTTCCAACCAGACCAACTGCTTCACCCTTCTTCACATTAAAACTAATATCTTTTAATGCCCAAAAACTATCCTTTGATATTTCTCTTTTAACCTTTTTAATGAAATATTCCTTAATACTACTAACATTTTCGGAATAAAGGCAAAATTCTAATGATACATTTTTCACTTCGATTGCGTAATCTTCCATAAGTCACCCTATATTTTTAAAATAAACGTATTTTGTTTTTTACTGAATATCAATGCTCCTAGTAAAAGAACAATAACACTAGTCAGTAGGCACCTCAAATTTAATGCTAAAGACGGAACCTGACAGTATAATATAACATCTCTGATCATTTCAACATATGCTGTAAGAGGATTAAGATTTACTATTTTTGCTACCCATTCCGGCAACATTGACACAGGGTAGAAAATAGGTGTCAAATACATCCACGCTACTATAATAACCCCATATAAATGTTGAACATCTCTAAAAGCCGTCACTAAAACACATAAAATCATTCCCATTCCATATGCAAACATCCATGTGTAAATAACCGGAACTATTACCAGTAAAAATGTCCATGAAACCTGAGATCTTGTTATCACAATAACAATAATTAACGCAATAAACGATGTTAAGAGGTTCACAAGACTAGTACATACACTTGACATTGGTAACAGGTATTTGGGAATATAAACTTTTTTTATTAATGCCCCATTCCAAATAATAGAATTCATAGCTGAATTGCTTGCTTCATTATAAAAATTAAAAACTAACTGTCCGCACATCAAATATACCGGAAAATTTTCAATTCCAGCCCTAAATAAGTGCGAAAATACCACAGTCATAACAAGCATCATTCCAAGCGGATTCAAAACAGACCATAATATTCCAAGCACAGAACGTCTATATTTAGTTTTAAAATCTCTTTTTACAAATTGTTGTAATAATGGAAGATATTTCTTAAAATTTTCCAATGATTTGTTCATATTTCTGTTCTCTTTATTTACTCATTATTTTATTTATCTTTGTTGCATCACCCCATACGGCCGGTGAATCATATGGTCTATCAGGAAATGCACCATATTCAAGCTTAATAGAATATCCTTTTTTCTTAATAAAGCCCTCTATTTCTTCACCTAATGCTACCGGCTTACCCGAACAGCAGTTTATTATACCATCAATCTCTTTCTGACAAGCCACGGCTGCAATCTGGTCAGCTAATCTATCAACGGTAATAAAGTCATATTTATTCTTTCCTGTAGTAAACGGAAAAGTTTTTTTGCCTTCTGCATCTGCTTTTGCTATTTTTGAGAATATTGAACTTCCTCTCAAATCATCTCCATAAATATAGTATGCCCTGACCCACTGCCAGCATGCGCCATTAGCATCTGCCAAAAGCTTGGAAATATCTCTGAGGGCATTTTTCGCGATACCATAATATGAGCTAGGATGTGTAGGTGTATTTTCATCTATAGCACCTTCCCAATAACCAACCTCATGCATTGATCCCATTGTAATAATCTGTTTAAGGCCTCCCTCCAGCATATTCTTTATGAACGCATAATGCTTAGGCAGATCGACAATATGTGCCTCTGAATTGTGCACGAACCCATCTCTCCATGCCATGTGAATACACACATCCGGGCAACCACTTTCTTCAAAGATATTCGGATTGTCAAATATTGGTGCAGTTACCTTATTAACCCGCTCATCCATTCCTTCGAATCTTACATCTGCCGCATAAACGTCACAGCCTTTGTTTAATAAAGCCTCAACAACATGCTTTCCAATATATCCATTTGCTCCCGTAACTAATACTTTCATTGTTTTCTCCTTTTATTTACTATCAGTATTCGTAATCGAGTATAAATCTCTGTAAAACATTACAATTATATACTTATATATCTCATTTTGCAACATTTCTGTAACAATCTAATTTATTGATTATATTTTTCTGCCTCAATTTCATCAATTATATCAAAATGTTCATGTGTCTCGCGTATTCTACAGTCACCATACATTAATGTCAAATTCGGGTTATAAAACGGATCGCCCTCATCAAGTTCTTTTTTCCATCTATCCCTGAACCGTGATATTTCACGTTTAAACCGCTCATGCTTTTCAGGTGTTTCCTCCAGCCCCCTGCTTTTTGATTCATAATGATACAATTCTACACCCGGGTGAATTATTACATCATAGCCTGATTTTCTAACCTTTAAACACAAATCAATATCATTAAGCGCCACCTTAAAACCTTCATCAAAACCTTCGACCTGTTCAAATACCGACCTTTTAATCATCAGACAGGCACCGGTAACAGCACTTACATTTTGAACAGCCTGAAGTTTTCCAAAATATCCCACTTCATTTCTATCCGACAAAGTAAGAATATGCCCTGCAAAGCCACCTACTCCGATTACTACACCACAATGCTGTACACTATCATCCGGATACAATAGCTTTGCCCCTACAATTCCTGTCTTTTGTAGCTGACAATATCCAACCATTTTTTCCAGCCATTTTTCCGTAATTACCTCTGTGTCATTATTAAGAAAAAGTATATATTCACCGGTTGCATACTGCACGCCAAAATTATTCACTTTCGAATAATTAAACTCTCCATCAAAATACACTACCCTTACTTTATCTGTCTTTTTTTGAATTTCATTATAATATTGAAAGGTTTCACCTTCAGTGCTATTATTTTCGACAATTATTATCTCATAATTATTGTATGTCGATTTATTTAATATCGAATCTATACATTTATTTAACGTATCTTTTTGATCCTTATTACAAATTATAATAGAAATCTTTGGATTATTTTGAACTACAAAATCAGTTCTAAACATGACAAATATTCCTGTATCCTCTATCTTTGCTTCCAATCCAAGTCTTTTATAATGTTCTTCTACTGCTTTTCTTCCTGCAGCTATAGCATATTTCTTACTTGCCGGATTTCCCGCTGTAGAGCCTTCATGAGCTCTCCAATGATATAAAATTTTAGGCACATGTCCTATATATTCCGTCTGTTCACAGCATCGTAAAATTAAATCCCAGTCCTGTGCACCATCAAACTCCGTTCTAAAACCGCCGACCTTATCAAGTATTGTTTTTCTAACGAGGAAAATATGACAAATATAATTTATACTACGTAAAAAATTTATATTAAAATCAGGTTTAAATCGTGGTGACAAATATTTTGTTCCGTTTTTATTAGTTAAATCCTCATCTGTATATACAATATCCAATTTTCTATTCTTATTGAGTAAACTCACTATTTCAAATAGAGCATCTTTTTCCAGAACATCATCATGATCAGCCAACATAATAAATTCACCTGATGCCATATTCAATGCTGTATTAGTATTTCCTGCAATTCCCAGATTTTTATTCAAACGTTTATATTTTATTCTTGAATCACTCAAATAATGTTCTCTTAAATATTTTTCCACATCATCTGTTTTGCTTCCATCAGCCAGACATAACTCCCATTTCTGATATGATTGTCCGACTATAGAATCCATGATATCTTTTAAAAATTCTCTTTTGGTATTATACAGTGGAATAGTTATACTAATTTCAGGTTCATATTCAAATTTATAATTCGCCTGTTCCAAAATTAATTTATCAGAAACTCTTTGTTCCAAAAACCATTTATTATAATCTGTATCCGGTGATAAATGTTTTAATTTTCTAATAAATCCTTTAACTCCATACTTATTTAAATAATTAACACCTTTTTTCCAATTTTCTTTATTTAATGCTTTGCTAACTATAACCGTTATATTCATTTTTACTCCTAACCAAAAAAATCATCCCCACACAGCCTGTCCCAGCCGTCTCATGGTCCCGGTCTTATACATATCGTTTTCCTTATAAAACCGTTGTCTCACGCGTCTGGATTTACCTTCCAGTGCCGCATACCTTGCTGCCAGGCTATCATCGGGCAGATTATATGTCTTTGCAAATTCTCTCGCCTGAAGCCGCCCAAGCCTCATGCTCTCCTGTATCTGTTTCTTCTGCCAGACACGACGCACAATATATGAAAGCTTATTTATCCCAAGTGCTCCCAAACTGTTGTCTCCATGCTGTCTGTACAGTATTGTAGGCTCATCTATGAATGCTGTTTTTCCAAACTGTGCGGCAACAAGTGCTGCCCACCAGTCATGCATTATTGTGTTGTCTATATCAGTAATGCGAAGCATTATATCTCTTAAAGCCCTGTTTACCATCATTGTACAGCCTGTCACAGAATTCTGCAATATAAACTGATTGATTGTGCGCTTGTGGCAGTCAAGACTCTGGTATTCGCTCATCGTGTCCGCTATTGTATTCAGCTCACTATCTACCACGCATAGCTCCGTGTACACCAGACATGGAAGTCCGGATTTAAGCTCTTTACCATCTGTTTTTTCAATAGCCAGCATCTTATCATAGGTCAGCTCTATCTTCTTTTCCAGCCATACATCGTCCTGATCGCAGGTCATATAGTATGGCGCTTCCACCTGACTAAACAGATAGAAGAAGTTGTACTTTGCTCCACCTGTTGATTTGCCGTCTATCAGATGTATCTTATCAGGGTATTTTTCCACATAGCTTTCTACAGCAGCTATCGTGTTGTCCGTAGAGCCATCATCGTGTATATATAGTTCCCAGTCCTTGCAGGTCTGCGACAGGATAGAGTCTATCTGCTGACATATATATTTTTCTCCATTGTATGTAGCCATGAGAATGGCTATCTTGTCTGTGCTATGCATTATTCCTCTTCCACTTTCTTCCGGCCCTGTTGCCAAGAAACTTTGCTGCGCTGTCAAATATGCAGTGCACTGCTGCCCATATCTTAAACTGCTTTAAGAGCTGTTTTTCTATGAAAAGCACCATCCTGATACCCTCACCTGTGGTACCATCACACTTTATCTCATCCTTGTAGGTCTCCATAAAGACCGCTACGTCAAAGTTGCGCTTGTACTGCTGCTTAAATGTATAGTTGTGTGAGTGATACACCTGCGCTGTGGCACAATAACCTATCTTGTATCCTGCCTTAAGCGCCCTTGCTGCCATAAGCATATCCTCATTTGTGAGCAGCGGGCTTTCAAAGCCTCCTATGTCTTCAAAGAAATCACGTCTGTAGGCTGAGCATACATCCGAGAAGAAATATGCCTTTATCCCAAGTTTTGGTATATCAGCTTCACTTCTGACAAAGCTCTCCGCAGGATAATTAAATTTTCTCACTAATACCTCGTCAGGCTTTGCATCCTTTCTGGGGAGCTGTCTGGCTGATATCATGACGACATCTTCGTTTTCAAAGCCTCTCAGCATATTTTCCACATAGTGTTCATCCGAAGGCAGTGCATCCTGTGACAGAAACATCACTATATCACCCTTTGACATGGCTACGGCATAGTTTCTTGTGCCACCATGGTCAAACTCACTCCTTTTGACCTTTAGTGTCCTAAAGCCTGCCTGCTCTGCCATACGCACTGTGGCATCCTCGGATTCTGAGTCTATCACTATTATCTCATCGGGCTTACGGTTCTGTCTGCCCAGTATATCTATCAGACCGGGCATATACTCTGCTGCGTTGAGAGTAGGTATTATGAGACTTATTTTTATACTATTTAAATCCAGTTTCTTCATCATATTTCTCACATATGTTCTGATTATTGTGCCCCATCCTTTCTGATTACAGAGAAAACGGTTCTGAAAAGTATCTTTATATCCAGCCAAAGTGAGCAGTGCTCCACATAGTACATCTCCATCCTCTGGCGCTCTCCGCTCTCATAGGTGGCATTGTTTCTGGCATATGCCTGCCAGTAACCTGTCAGTCCCGGCTTTACGCTCAGAAGCTTTGCGATGTCACTACCGTATATCTCGGTTTCCTTCTCCACGATTGGACGCGGTCCCACTATTGAAAGCTCACCCTTAAGTATGTTTATTAGCTGTGGCAGCTCATCAAGGCTGGTCTTTCGCAGAAAGCCTCCTATTTTGGTGATTCGCGGATCGTTGTCTATCTTGAATTCCTTTACATACTGCTCAAGCTGTTCAGGTGTCAATATCTTTTCCAGATCACCTGCGTTCGTCTTCATGCTCCTGAACTTGTATACAGATATTTTCTTTCCCTTATATCCAATTCTGGTATGTCCATAGAACACGCTACCACCATCACTCAGCTTTACACATATTCCTAAAACTATAAAAACAGGACTCAGAACAATAAGCGCAAGAGCCGATAAAACAATATCAGCCAGCCTTTTAAGCATCTTATAAATTACAAATGACGGTCTCTCTTGTTTTTCTAAAACAACCGACCTATATCGTAATGGTTTTCTCTCATTAAGTATAACATCAAGCATCTTCATCTCATCATGCGCCAATGCATTAGATGAAAACTTTGCCTTTGGAATAGACTTGCAAAACGGACAGATAATTCTAAATACAATCCTTATATCAAGTCCCAAAGTACAGTTTAGTATATACTCTCTGTCAAATTCGCTTTGTTCCTCCTCACTTAGCCTCTCACCATTATCTGCGTATGCCTGCCAAAAACCAAAAACACCTGGTTTTACACTAAGACTCTTTCTATGATAGTCGGAATAATCCAAAAATTCAGGCAATGAAGGAGCCGGATTTCCAACTATACTCATATCTCCCCACAAGACATTCCATGTCGATGGCAAATTTTCCAATTTAGTCTTTTTGAGAATCCATCCAACCGGAGTATATCGAGGATCCACTCCTTTTTTCCCCTCCATAATCCATTTATCACATCTTGACACAGCATCCATATACATTGTTCTGAATTTATGATAATAAAAACGTCGGCCATTCTTACCTACCCGTACAATCGTAATGATAACCGGTCCCAAATCTCCTGTGACGAGTTTTCCTATAAAAGCAAAGATCCATACCGGGATAATAAGTAAACTGCCAAACAGTCCAAAAATCAGGTCAAATCCTTTTTTTGCTAACAGATAACGAAGTCTGTATGTTTTATTCTTCCATGTGACAACAGCATATCTTCCAAGAAAATCTAATCTTCTCTCCCCGATTTTCATCTCATATTCGTTCACATTCAAATATACCGTTTTTCCCATATCATTGACAGCAGTCACAAAAGCTTTTTGATCGAACACATATCCATTAGGTAAATGCACAAATACCGAGTCAATCTCCGCTGTTGCGAGAACCTCCATCAGATTATCCCCATTTGCAACAATTTCAATCTTGTCTATAATCTGGCCGGTTCTATCACAATCAACTATCGCAATATTCGAGATTCTGAAATCCCAGTTTCTCGTAGTCTTTATAATCTTTATTACATTTTCCACCTGATCAGATGTGGTAACCAGCATTATTTTTTCATTAGCTCCGGACCTATGATATTCCTTCGTAACAAGTCTCTTGAATATCTGTCTGACTATAACTGTCGCAATCGGACTAATTATAAAAGTAATAAGCATTTGCACACGAGAGTAATATTCCCCCATCTTTGCAAAATAAATGCATCCGGAGGTCAATACTATGATATAAGCATACATCTTTCCAACAGCATATATTTCCTGAAACAGCTTACGATTGACTATATTGTCGTTTCTGAAAGCCACAAAATATACTACTACGTATACCGCAAACTCCAGCAAAAACAGAGTAAGGTAATGCTCTGTTCTGTTTATCAGACCTGTTCTAAAGAAACCGAATTTAATCCTATTGGCAATCAGATATGAGGTAAACATAACCATCACATCCAAAAACACTTCTATATATCTTACGATACTTTTCTTCGAATTCATATATTCATATCTCCTAATGCTAAATAACGCAACCCGAAATGTATTTTACCATATTTGATATATAATTGCCAAATTTTAAAAAATTATAACAAAAATTTAATAAAAGCTACAGTTTATGTGTCTCCGCTCAACTGTAGCCTTTAAAAACAAAATTAATAATTTTTTTAAAATTTAAATGTATTTTTGAGTGTCTCCCACTTCTGATCCTTATCACTCATGTTGATTGGTGTGCCATCCTCAAGTGTGTATCCGCTTCCGTCAGCGCTTCCCGGATACTCTCCGACAAGCTGTGGCCACTCGATGCCGATTGCAGGATCATTCCATGCAAGGCCGCTCTCATCTCCAAGGTGCCAGAAATCTGTTACCTTGTAGCAGAACTCTGCTACATCTGAGAGTACTAAAAATCCGTGTGCAAAGCCTTCCGGGATAAGGAACTGCTTCTTGTTCTCCTCTGTGAGCTCTACTCCGAACCACTTGCCGTATGTCTTTGAATCGCTTCTTAAGTCTACAGCCACATCAAATACTGAGCCTTTTACTGCACGCACAAGTTTTGCCTGTGGGTATTCCTTCTGGAAATGTAGTCCGCGGAGCACTCCCTTTGTGGAGCATGACTGATTATCCTGTACGAACACTCTGTCAATGCCGGCTTCCTGCATATCCTTTGAATTGTATGTCTCCATAAAGTATCCACGGTTGTCTCCATGCACTGTAGGCTCGATGATGCAAAGTCCTTCGATTCCACCTACATTTTTCTGTACTTTAATCTGTCCCATGATTTCTATGTCCTTTCTTGTATTACGTGAACATCCCAACATCTAACTCAACCTCGCTACTTCGTAGCTTCTGTGCTTCTTAGTTCACTAAAATTCTATCTCCTGCAGATATCTGTGCAGCGCATCCTGCCATGTAGGGAGTGGCTTAAATCCATTCTCCACGAGCTTGCTCTTGTCCAGTCTGCTGTTAAACGGACGTGCTGCCTTTGACACACCATACTCTGCTGTAGTAACAGGTACTACTGTGAGTCTGTCCTCAGAATACTCTGTATGACCAAGCTCCACTGCCTGCTTAAAGATTTCCTTTGTAAAATCATACCAGCTTATATATCCGCCCTCGTTTGTAGCGTGATAGTAACCGTATTTATCAGTCTCTATCATATCTACGAGCAATCTTGAAAGGTCGAGTGTATATGTCGGTGTACCAATCTGGTCACTTACTACTGTAAGCTTATCGTGTGTCTTGCCGGCATTTAGCATTGTCTTGATGAAGTTCTTGCCGTTTACACCAAATACCCATGCTATACGCACTATAAAGTACTTCTCAAGTGTATTTGCCACTGCAAGCTCTCCGTCAAGCTTTGTCTGTCCATATACATTGAGTGGTGCATAGTCCTTGCAGTCAGGCTGCCATGGTGTGGTGCCCTGTCCGTCAAATACATAATCTGTGCTGATATATACCATCTTGGCATCTATCTTCTTGCAGGCATCTGCAATATTCTGTGTGCCGTCTGCGTTGATTGCATGCACCTTTGCTTTTTTATCATCATCCTCGGCCAGATCTACAGCTGTCCATGCTGCACAGTGTATTACAACATCGGGTTTAAGCGCCCCTATCACCTGCTCTACCGCTGTTCTGTCAGTAATATCCAGAGATACATATGGCATGCGTGTCACTGCTGTACCATCAGAGATACCATTATATTCTGATGCAATATCTGTTCCTATTCCTTCGTAACCGCGCGCCGCAAGATCATTCATTATATCATGACCAAGCTGCCCCGCAACTCCTGTAACAAATACTTTCATTTTTGTCTCCTTAACGCTGTTATTCGTAAACAGGCTCAACATATATACGCAATCACATATTCTTTAGGCATGCACAAAAGCCTCAAAGAGTAGCAGTTATCTATTCGCATACATCTTCTCGTAGTAATTCTGGTACTCTCCGCTGATGATTGTCTCCCACCACTCACGGTTGTCAAGGTACCATTTGATTGTCTTCTTGATGCCGTCCTCAAACTTGGTCTCTGGAAGCCATCCGAGCTCATTGTGGATCTTTGTTGGGTCGATTGCGTAACGCATATCATGGCCCTTACGGTCTCCTACGAATGTGATAAGGCTCTCCGGCTTATTGAGCTCCTTACAGATAATCTTTACGATTTCAAGGTTTGTCTTCTCATTGTGTCCACCTACGTTGTAAACCTCTCCTACACGTCCGTTGTGGATGATAAGGTCGATTGCCTTGCAGTGATCCTCTACATAGAGCCAGTCACGCACGTTCTCGCCTGTTCCGTATACCGGGAGTGGCTTATCATTAAGTGCATTTGCAATCATAAGTGGGATAAGCTTCTCCGGGAAATGGTATGGTCCGTAGTTGTTTGAGCAACGGCTGATTGTTACAGGAAGTCCATATGTGCGGTGGTAGGCAAGCACGAGTAAATCTGCTGCTGCCTTTGATGATGAATACGGGCTTGATGTATGGATTGGTGTATCCTCATGGAAGAAAAGGTCAGGGCGGTCAAGTGGCAGATCTCCGTATACCTCATCTGTTGATACCTGGTGATATCTTTTAATACCATACTTGCGGCATGCGTCCATAAGTACTGATGTTCCGATGATATTTGTATCAAGGAATACCTGTGGGTTTTCGATTGAACGGTCAACGTGTGACTCTGCTGCGAAGTTTACAACCATATCAGGATGCTCTTCCTCAAATAATTTGTATACGGCGTCACGGTCTGTGATGCTCTCCTTTACGAAACGGAAGTTTGGATTGTCCATTACAGGCTCAAGTGTTGAGAGATTTCCTGCATATGTGAGACAGTCTAAGCATACGATACGGTAATCCGGATATTTGTTAAGCATGTGAAATACGAAGTTACTTCCGATAAATCCTGCTCCACCTGTTACGATAATTGTCATTTTGATTTCCTCCTTAATATAACTGCTCGCGGTATTTTCCATCAAGTACGTCCTTTAAGTACTGTCCGTACTGGTTTTTCTTTACAAGCTCATATGTCTTTAATACTTCATCCTTTGTAATCCAGCCGTTTAAGTAAGCGATTTCCTCAAGACATGCTATCTTGCGGTGCTGATGTGTCTCGACTGTCTTGACAAAGTTTGTGGCATCTACAAGGCTCTCATGTGTTCCCGTGTCAAGCCATGTAAAGCCCTGTCCTAAAAGCTCTACATTGAGTGCCTTTTTCTCGAGATAGATTCTGTTAAGGTCTGTTATCTCAAGCTCTCCTCTGGCTGATGGCTTAAGGTTCTTTGCGTACTCTACTACATTGTTGTCGTAGAAGTAAAGACCTGTAACACAGTAATTGCTCTTTGGATGCTCCGGCTTTTCCTCGATTGAAATAGCCTTTCCCTCTTTATCGAACTCTACGATACCGAATCTCTCAGGGTCATCTACATAGTAGCCGAATACTGTGGCGCCCTTACCGCTCTCTGCGTTTTCAACTGCGGCCTTGAGTCTCTTATTGAGTCCGTGTCCTGCGAAGATGTTGTCTCCGAGAACCATTGCTACTGTATCATCACCTATAAATTTCTCACCGATAACGAATGCCTGTGCAAGTCCGTCAGGGCTTGGCTGTACCTCGTAGGTGAGGTTGACACCAAACTGATGTCCGTCTCCTAAGAGCTCCTTGAATCTTGGTGTATCCTGTGGTGTTGAAATGATCAGGATATCTCTGATGCCTGCATTCATAATCACTGACATAGGATAATAGATCATTGGCTTGTCATAAATTGGAAGTAACTGCTTTGATGTTACCATTGTGAGTGGGTAAAGACGTGTGCCTGAACCTCCCGCTAATATAATACCTTTCATGTTGTTCTCCTTCAAACTGAAACTACGTGCTGCATTCGATGCTTTCGGTCTGTAGAATCAACTGACCTTATTCATCATTTATCTGCATTATAAAAGGTGCCCCAAGGGCACCTTCAAGTACTTTTTTATATTTTTAGCATTTTTCACAAAATATATGCTTATAATATCCTGTTTTTGAATCATTTTCGTGCAATAAATACACCTGCATCCTTTGTGATATGAAACCCACCTTCTGTCTTTTTTCTGACAAATGCCGCAAATTCCTTATAGCGGTCGACAATATACCTGTTCTGGTTGCCGTGGCACGAGAGCACATACTCTATCACAGGCTCTGCTTTTTCTACCACAAGCTCATCCTCGTATCCATGCCAGCTTACCTCACCAAAGTATTTTCCAAGTATTGCCTCACCATTTTCCTTACCGAATTGCTCATATAGCCTTTCCGCTGACAGCTCTATGCGGTCATCAAATTCCTGCACCAGATCGTTTATTTCCTTCATATGGCGTGAGCTGTATGTACTGCACACGAATACTCCACCGGGCTTTAGTACCCTAAGAAATTCACTGCACACGGCATCCAGATTGTCACAATAGAACAGTACATGGTCAGCTATCACGCAGTCATACGATGCATCCGGCTTATACAGCCTGTGGGCATCCATCACCTCATATGTAAAGCGTTTGTCATCTGCGCCTACATTTCTCGTCGCATCCCTCACCATGCCATACGATATATCGGTCAGTGTTATCTGCATATCTGCCGGTATCCGGTCTATGTTTTGTGTCCAGAGCGAGGCATCACCGCAGCCCACCTCGAGCACCTTTTCCCCCTTAAAAAAGTCACACTCATCAAATACCCAGCTAAACCAGCTCACCGGATTCATCGAGAAATCCCTGTGCAGATTGATTCTGGCTGATATATTTGAAGCATCCCTGTACTGCTGCTTTAGCTTTTGCTCCATCTCGTTTATATTAACCAGCTCCAGCATATGACTCCAGTCCACGCTTCGCCCCTCGTCTATTACCTCTGAAGCCTCCTGCAGTGCTGATTTCATAAGCTTCATCTGCTCTATCCTCTCCTCCACGAGACCAAGCTGCATGTGAAGCGACTCAGACATGACATTGCTGTCCGTGTTTCTGAGTGTCATCTCCTTGATATCATCCAGGGAAAAGCCCAGATATTTGAGGAACAGTATCTGCTGTAGACGCGCAAAGTCGTCATCATTATAGAATCTGGCTCCGTTTTCGTTTACGTAGGATGGTTTTAAAATATTGTGCTCGTCATAATACCTGACGGTCTTTTTTGTAATATGCGCTTTTTTTGCAAATTCTCCTGAGGAGTAGTAGCCGGGTAGTTTCATATTCTCTAATTGCCTCCTTGATAGCCCATATACTCTATGATATAATCATTGGGTAGTCGAAAAAAGCTCGGGTGTTAATTCTGATAAATCCCTCTAGTTTTACAGAAGGGGGGATGATGTTACTATGAATACAATTGAAGTACTTACATTGTTACTAGTAGTTTTTGCAGCATTGTCGTATATAGACAACCACAAAAAGAAATAGCACCCCAACCGCCTAAAGTGAGGGTGCTAATCTTTATACTAATCAATCACTGAGGGCAAATCGGAATAACATCCGATTACCTTTGAGTAGATTATACAATAGAGTGGTTGATAAATCAATCACTCTTTTAAAAATCTATCTAAATTAATTTGGAGAATACAATGAAATACGATTATTTAATAGTAGGTTCCGGTCTCTACGGAGCCATCTTCGCCCATGAGGCAAAGGCCAAGGGCAAATCAGTGCTTGTTGTGGACAAACGTCCTAACATAGCAGGAAATGTTTACACCGAAAAGCAGGAGGGCATCAATGTACACATGTACGGAGCCCACATATTCCACACCAATGACAAGAGGGTCTGGAACTACATCACACAGTTTGCTGAGTTCAACCGCTTCACAAACAGCCCTGTAGCAAACTACAAAGGTGAGCTTTACTCTATGCCATTTAACATGTACACCTTCAACAAGATGTGGGGTGTGGTGACACCGGAGGAGGCTGCTGCAAAGATTGAGGAGCAGAAAAAGGAAATCACCGGTGAGCCAAAAAATCTCGAGGAGCAGGCTATCTCGCTCGTTGGCCGTGACATCTATGAGAAGCTCGTGAAGGGCTACACTGAGAAGCAGTGGGGCCGTGATTGTAAGGAGCTTCCGGCTTTCATCATCAAGCGACTTCCTGTTAGACTTACCTTTGACAACAATTACTTCAATGCTCTTTACCAGGGTATTCCAATCGGTGGCTACACAAAGATGGTTGAAAATCTGCTCGACGGCATTGAGGTCAGATTGAATACCGACTACCTTGAGCACAAGGCTGAGCTTGATGCTCTTGCTGACAAGGTGGTATACACAGGTCCGATTGACGCATACTTTGGCTTTAAGCTAGGTACTTTAGAGTACCGCTCAGTGCGCTTTGAGAATGAGACCCTCGATATTCCTAACTTCCAGGGCAATGCCGCTGTCAACTATACAGACCGCGAGACTCCATGGACACGTATCATAGAGCACACGTGGTTCGAGTTCGGCAAGGATGAGGATGGAAATGATCTGCCAAAGACTATTATCAGCCGTGAGTACTCTTCTGAGTGGAAGGCCGGTGATGAACCTTACTACCCTGTAAACGACGAGAAAAACGGACAGCTCTATGCCAAGTACAAGGAGCTTGCCGATAAGGAGACCGGTGTTATATTCGGTGGCCGTCTCGGCGAGTACAAGTACTATGATATGGATACTACCATTGCTTCTGTACTTGATATGTGCGAGAAAGAGCTTGGCTAATAGTCAGGCTTCCCACAAAATGCTTTGTTTATGTCATACAAAACCGCCCATAGCATATTTTGCCACGGGCGGTTTTATTTACATTATTTTTTTCCGGCCAGATTTATCTCAGCCGCAGGAATATGCTCCCTAAGGCACTCATATCCATACTCCTTCGAATATGCATATATAGCCGGAAGCTGTCTAGAAAGAAATAGCGCCGGTGCTTCTGTCACCGAGTATGCGCCACAGTGCCCGAACTCAAGAATGTCACCAAGCTCAAGCTTCTTAAGCTTCACCTCGCGTACCAACACATCTGCTACTGTACAGAGGCTTCCGCAGAGTGTATAATCTGCGTCCGGCAATTGCGCTAATTCCACACCGTTTTTTTCATCATTTTCTGATACTTCACCACCATATACCTTAATCGGTGGCACCTGCATAGCCATCCTCTGCCCGAAGTAATTCAGATGGTGGATTCCTCCATCCAGAATCGCATAATTGGCATCGCCTGTCGATTTAAGGTCCTTTACCTGTGTGTAATATTTACCGCATGAGGCTGCGAGGAATCGTCCCATCTCAATGCCAAGCGGATATTCCTCGGCAAATTTTCTAAGCACCTCTGCTGCCTCATCAAGTGATTGTTTTTCCTTTTCCTGCCAGTCTTCCTCAAAATACTCCACGCAAAGTCCCGGGCCATACTCTACAAGCTGTGGCTCAAAGCCGTATTTTTCTTTTAATATGCTCAATGCAGACTTTATTTTTTCCAAGTCCTTATTTATTTTGCGCAGGCTCTTCTGTGTGCCGGAATAGTAGTGAATGCCCATTACCGTGATGCCTTTAAACTCATCCGGATGCGAAATGATGTATTCAATATCCTCAAGCGACATGCCAAACTGGTTGCCACTTGTCAGGCGCAGTATGACCTGTGCTTTCGTTTCGGCAAACTCGGCTTCATGCGCACCTTCCTGTATACATTCAAGCATCACCTCTGATATAAGCGCCGCATGTCTTATGCTTTCACAGGTCAGTATGCCGGCGCCATATGAAACTGCTCGCTCTATATCGCATTTTTCCTTCATCACACCTGAATAGATGATGCTCTCCGGCTTCACGCCAAGTGCTATACATATCTCAAGTTCTCCCGGGCTACACACCTCCACATGGTCTAAGCCCGCCGGCAGCCTGTGAAGCAGAAACGGATTTGCCTTTATCGAAAAACAAAGTGGTATCCTACGTCCTCCTTTACAATCAAGAGCAGCCCTTATCATGGCTGCTCTCTTCGCAAACTCGTCCGTATCAAATACATAGTACGGTGTCTGTCTCATATACTTTATTCCTCCACAAGCTCTTTCACAAGCTTCTCGATTGCATCTACTGAGTTGAAATTCTCAGGAACCAGATCCTTTGGTCTGATTGTGATGTCAAACTCATCAGTCAGCTCCGATACGAGTGAAACTATATCAAATGACTCAAGAATTTTGTCATCGATGAGCTTTGTCTCCTTCTCAAAATCCACATCCGGTCTTAATTCCTCTAAAATCTCTAAAATTGTGTCTCTCATTTTACATTTCCTCCAGTTTTTTCATATCATATTTTCCGTTTGGAAGCTTAGGAAGCTGCTCCAGTTTCTTGATTTTCCTTGGCACCATAAAGCCCGGAAGCTCGTCCCTCAGTGCCAGCGCAAGGCTTCTCCTGTCACAGTCACCTGTGTAGAAAAGTATCAGCACCTCTTTTGCTTTATTATATATAACGCAGCTTTCTGCGACTCCCTCGACCACATTTGCGGCATGCTCCACCTCGTCAAGCTCCACACGGTGTCCCATGTGCTTTATCTGACGGTCCATACGTCCACAGAAATGAAGTATGCCATCCTCATCGAGCCTTCCGTAATCCCCTGTGCGGTACATACGCTCAGGATAAGCCTTATTGAGTGGATTGAGTGTAAATGCCGCAGCTGTCCTCTCCGGATCATTATAATAACCCAGCGCCAGGATTGGTCCACATACGCATATCTCGCCCTGTTCTCCGACAGCCGGCTCATTTCCATGCTCATCTATCAGGAAAACCCTGTAATTGTCATAAGCGCGGCCTATCGGAAGCACCTCGTCATCTTCCACTGTATGATCCACGCTATAATATGTGCATGATGCTGTGGCCTCTGTCGGTCCATACTGGTTCACAAAATGTGCTTCCGGCAGATTTTCCTGCCATTTCCTGAGCACCCTGCACGGCATCACTGAGCCTGAGAAGCAGATTTTTCTAAGACTCTTAAGCCCTACTTCCTCAAATGCTCCAAGTGATGTGAGGATGGTAAATGCCGAAACACTCCAGCCGACACTGCTGACCTTCTTATCATTCATGTAATCAAACAGGACATTCGGCTCCATAAAATACTCTTTTGGAATAATCGCTGTGCTGCAGCCGGTCTTTAGCGGCAGATAAATGTCCCTGATTGCCGCAATATAGTCAAGCGGTGACTGATTGCCCAGCACATCACTTTCCTCTATATGCATCACATCACAGTAAGCGTTGATGTATGTCATAAGTGACAGATGCGATGTCATGACTCCCTTTGGATTGCCGGTGGAGCCTGACGTGTAGATAATGTACAGCGGGTCTGTCATGGACATCTGCCTGCGGACTGCAGCGAGCATATCCGGTGAGCTGTCATCGCACACCACCTTCTTAAAGCGCGATATATCCTCAGCAACAAATATCTGCGGTCTATAGAAGCCTTCTGACTTTGCCAGCTCATCCACTATGCTCTCCACATGCTCAAGGCTTTCCCTGTCAGCCACAATAGCCCTTGGACACAGATTTTCAAGAATTTTTTCAATTCTCTTGTCAGGAAGCGATGCATCAATCGGTGCATACGGTCTGCCTGCATATACCACACCCAGGAAGTATGCCGGTGTTACCATTTTTCTTCCGGCAAATACTGCAACAGGGGTTCTGTCCACTCCAAGCTGTCCTATCAGATATGCTCCTGTATTTCTTGCTATATCATACACCTGCCTAAATGTAATGCTGCTTTCAGTATCTGAAAATGCAGGCTTATCAGGGTATTTTGCCACTGTGGCCTCAAGCCACTCCAATACGTTTTTCATCTTAGTCCTCTTTCATGCATTAATAAACGTTGCCGAAAAAAATTATAGCACATAACATCCGAAAAAAATGTCATGCGCTATCGAATTAAGAATTCTTAAGAAAGCCTTAATTTTTTTCTGTAGGTTTTTCTATATTTGATTCTCCAATTAAATATATCGGTCTGTCCTTTGCCTCGAGATAAAGCTTTGACAGATATAATCCCAAAATGCCTATGCTAAGCAGTTGTATCCCACCTATAAAAAGTATGATAACAACGGTCGAAGCCCAGCCTGCCACCGGATCACCAAACACAAGTCTTCTTATTATGATAAAAAGCATAGCTGCTATCGCCACAATAAAGCTGAACACTCCTGCTATGGATGCGATGTATAGCGGAGCATTTGAAAATGCTACTATTCCGTCAAGGCTATACAAAAAGAGCTGCCAGAATGACCATTTTGTCTCGCCTGCCACCCTGTTTACATTCTCAAATTCAAGCCACTTCACCTTAAAGCCTACCCAGCCAAACAGTCCCTTTGAAAACCTGTTGTATTCCTTAAGCGAAAGCAGTGCATCCACGTATTTCCTGTTCATCAGCCTGTAGTCACGTGCCCCATCAACCATATTTGCCTTTGAAATCTTACTCATCAGCCTATAGAACTTTCTGGCAAAAAAAGATCTGATCGCTGGTTCACCTTTGCGTG
>OGUG01000265.1_pt1 | contig 27080 bp, 20 predicted proteins | sample 1573711 | NCBI WGS metagenome assembly OGUG01 (sample SAMEA2582006, study PRJEB24529) | metagenome | biome: Human gut stool | place: China | collected 2011 | reverse complement strand
GAGAGAAGTCCACCTTCACTTTTCTGCTGTCGACCATTCTCCGTTCCACTTCGGTCCGCGCTTAGCAAAGGTCCACCAGACCTTTAGCGCCCTTGGAAAGTAGCGCAACAGTCTCCACATGTACCGTATTCCCAAACTGGTCAACCGGCTGTACTTTCACAATCTTATATCCACGCTCCGATAACACCTTTAAATCCCTTGCAAGTGTTGCCGAATCACAGCTTACATACACAACTCTCTGTGGTGACATTGTAACAATAGTATCCAGAAGCTTCTCATCACAGCCTTTTCTTGGTGGGTCTACCACTATAACATCTGGTCTTGTCATATTGTGACCTGTACCATCATCTGCTTTCCTGCTTTCATAAAATGCTGTGACTACTTCTTCTGCCTTTCCTACAAAGAACTCTGCATTATCTATTCCGTTAAGCCCCGCGTTATTCTTCGCATCTTCAATCGCCTGTGGAACTATCTCTACACCGTATACCATTCCTGCATTTTTTGCCAAAAATAACGAGATTGTTCCTATTCCACAATACAGATCCCACACTGCCTCATTGCCTGTAAGATTAGCAAATTCCAATGCTTTGTTATAAAGCACTTCTGTCTGTTTAGGATTAACCTGAAAGAATGAAAGCGGTGATATCTGGAACTTTATATCTCCAATGTAATCTTCTATATAAGGTCTTCCATAAAGAGTTACACATTCCCTGCCAAGTATTACATTAGTATCCTCTTTATTAATATTGACAACCAGCGAAGCTATATTTAACTTTCTTGCACTGTTATTACTTGTATTATTATCACTACCTGATAAAGTGTTATCACTTGCTGAACTGCCACTATTAAGCCGCTCAATCACTCTTACAAGTCCATCTGCCGCCTCTTTTCTTAACATTTTCTTAGTAACAAGACAGACCATAATCTCATCAGTATGAAATCCTGTTCTTATAAGTATATGTCTTAAAGTTCCCTTATGGATATTCTCGTTATAGGCTCTTACCCTGTAATCTTTCATCCACTGCTTGACGGCTGTTAATATTACAGAGTTGTTCTCATCACCTAAAAGGCAGTCATCACAAGGAATTATTGAATGTGTATGACCTGCGTAAAATCCCATAATAATATTACCGTCTTTATCCTCACCTACAGGATACTGTGCTTTGTTGCGGTATCTGAATGGCGTGTCCATACCAAGAATGTCACACATTTCATAATCTACGCCTTCTGTAAGTCCACCTATTCTCTGTAAATTATCACTGACAAGCTTCTGTTTGTACTTAAGCTGTGCAGCGTAACTCATAGCCTGTAACTGACAGCCGCCACACTGCCTTGCTATATTACATTCCGGTGTAACCCTGTCCTTTGACGGTGTTATGATATTCATAAGTCTGGCATATCCGTAATTCTTCTTTGCCTTCATAATCTTAACTTCTACTACATCACCTATGACTGTATCTTTTACAAATAATGTATAGCCGTCTATCTTGCCTATTCCTTCTCCTGTTACTCCTATATCCTCTATTGTAACCTGTACAATATCATTCTTACTATATGCCATAACTGTTCCTCACATTAACAACTTGTTCTTCTTATGTTGGATTCAAGCCATCTGTTAAATCCAAGCCAGTCATTAGTGTCTTTGGCTTCAAGACATTCCCTTAAAGTTTCAAGCTTTGCATCCATATTATCTGCCATAGAAAGTGCTATTGCTTCTGCTATTGCCGGCTTCTTAGGTGAACCATATTCTAACTCACCGTGATGTGATAATATACAATGGCCAACCTCATTAGCTAATATCTCTGGAAAATCTGGTATATGTCTGATTTTTTCAATAACCATTTCGTAGCCAATCACTATATGTCCTATAAAATTCCCCTCATCTGTGTAGTCATTTCTTGGAAATTCACTTAATTCCCTTACCTTGCCTACATCGTGAAGCATTGCACAGCTTATAAGCAGATCCCTGTTAAGAAAATCGTAATTCTCACTCATCTTTGCACATAATCTTGTAACACTTAGGCTGTGTTCAAGCAGTCCACCCATAAATCCGTGATGTACTGTCTTGGCTGCTGACGTATTCTTGAACTTTTTAATAAATGCTTCATCTTCAACGAAAAATGCTTCCAAAAGCTGCTTTATGTATGGATTATCTACACTTCTTACGAATCCTAATAATTCCTCATACATCTGCTCTATATCATATCTTGAAGATGGAATATAATCTGTTGGTGTGTACTCATCCTCTGCTGCCACACGAATTCTTTCTATTTTAAACTGTAATGCACCATTATAACTTGTAACCTGTCCATTAACAAATACATAATCATTAACTTCAAAATCGCATATTCCACCTGAATTAACGTCCCATATCTTTGAATCTATCTGTCCTGTCTTATCTATAAGTATAACATTCTCGTATTCTTTTCCAGCCTTAGTAAGTGCTGATGACTTGGATTTACACAGGTATACCTCTGAAATTCTGTCTCCGTCTTTAAATGTTTCTATATAACGCATACTCTTCCTCCATTCAATCAGATTTCTCTCTGATTTCAATTAATCTTATTATATTCTTATCTCAACTATTTAATTCTACTCTGTACTGTCAAGTAGCTGCTTTATCTGTATTCCACATTGACATCATAAGATACTTCAAAATACCCTGATTTACCAAGCCTTTTTACAAGGACATTAACGCTCTGTCCTGACTGGCATCTGTACAGCTTCTCATTCAGCTTCTGCATAGTAAGACATTCCTCGCCATTTACCTCTACAATTACATCTCCTGTCTGAAGTCCTGCCTGATATGCCGGCGACTCCTGCTCAACTGCAAGTATATATATTCCTGTTGTAAGACTGTATTTATCTGCCAATTCATTGTCTACATTCTCTGCTTTAATACCAAAATACATAATCTCCTGACGGTTTATCATATTCTCAATAGTACCTTTAAGATCTGATATTCCCATAAACTTAAGCTTGACATCTTTATTACTGTGTACAGATATTCCTACAACGTTGCCGTCCGAATTAAATAAAAATGCGTAATCTTCATCTTTGGCTGTAAGATTAGTTTCAAATATGTCTACATTATTATCTATAAGGCTGTACGAGCTGATATTGGTTATAGTTCCATAATCTACTGCCCCATCCGTTCCATATATATTGCCTGCGGCAATTACAAGCTCACCCTTGTTAAGTATATATGAATTGCTAAGAACTGATACCTCTATGCTTGTCCTGTCGTCCTCACTCATCTGTTCAGCATCAACACTTATTATACTTATACCTGTATTACTGTCTGAGCACACATATACCGCCTTATATTCATTATCATTAACCTTAACACTTATATCCGCAGTATTATCAGTATATTTCTTTGATGTAAGTATAATATATCTTGAATTCACATAGGCAACAATAAGTCCTGCCGTAGATGTTACATTTTCCCTGTTCTCAATATAATTCTCATAATTAAGCCCTTCCGTGCTTTCCTGAATTATGACAACTGACTTCTGCACATCATCTACCTTCGTTCTTAACGACTGCATTAATGTATCATAATCCTTCTTAATCTGTGGCTGTCCTTCTTCATCCTCAACAACAACAGGCTCCGGATATTCATCTCTTGTGAATTCAATCCTATCCTGTTCTGCTTTCTTCTTATCAAACTTCGCCTTTACTGACGGCACAATAAGCTTGTCAGCAGCTATATATACCACTCCTGCTATTATTATCAATATAAGTATCTTAATTGTTCTTATAAGATTCTTATATTTAACCTTAGGACTTAATACAATCTTTTCCGTATATAAATCGTATTTCTGCTCAGTATCTTTATGTTCCATATTATCCCTCATTCTTATTCATTAACAGATGCTTACGCATCTGATATGTTAAATCACAAGTACATTTTTCTTCTGACTATCCGGTTATCACGCAATATAAATAAAGTATACACTATGTTTATGAACAAACTATGACATAGATGTTAAAAAGTCGGCTCTTTCTTAAATTTATCCTATGGTTTTAATCGGTTTTAGTATATAATAAGAGAGGATTGTCAGCTTTTATCACTAATAGCAGACATATAATAATTATTATTTAAAATGACAGGAGTATTACATTGAATAATAAATCATTATCAACACTTGAATATAATAAAATAATATCTCGTCTTGTATCTTTTGCCTGTTCTGACGGTGCAAAGCAGATACTTCATAAGCTTGAGCCTATGACTGACATAGACAAAATCAATACAGCACTTGATTATACTAATGATGCACTTACACGTGTATACCAGAAGGGAAGCGTGGATTTCTCAAGGATAAAAGATATCAGGGGAAGCATTGCAAGACTTAAAGTCGGAAGCTCTCTTAATGCACTTGAGCTTCTTAACATATCTATGTTATTAGAATGTGCTGCCCACATAAAGGGATACTATGAACAGCGTGCTGACTCAATACAACCTTTAATAGACATGCTTGACCCTGTTACACTTCTTAATAACGCAATTAAGAAATGTATTATATCTGAAGATGAAATCAGTGATGATGCAAGTGCGAACCTCCGCAGCATAAGACGTCAGAAAAATATAGCTGCTGACCGCATACACACTGAACTTAATAAAATATTAAATTCACCATCTACAAGAACTTATCTTCAGGATTATGTGATAACAACAAGACAGGGACGTTTCTGTCTGCCTGTTAAAGCTGAATACAAATCACTTATGCCTGGTATGGTTCATGACCAGTCATCGACCGGTTCTACTGTATTTATTGAGCCTGCCGCAGTTGTCAAGCTTAACAATGATATAAGAGAGCTTGAACTTAAGGAACAGGCTGAGATTGAAGTTATTCTTGCAGATTTAAGTGCTAAAGCCGCAGAATATACCGATTCACTGCTTTCAAACTATGAGATACTTACCAATCTTGACTGCATATTCGCCAAAGCACTTTTATCAAGGCATTTTAATTGCAGCCGCCCTGTTATGAATAACAAAGGTATAGTAAATATCAAAAAAGGACGACATCCTCTTATTGAGCCGCATACTGTCGTGCCTATAGACATTTATCTCGGTACAGATTTTAACCTTCTTATCATAACAGGACCTAATACCGGTGGTAAGACCGTATCCTTAAAGACTGTCGGACTTCTTACTCTTATGGCTCAGGCCGGACTTAATATTCCAGCACTGGAACATTCCGACATAGCTGTATTTGACAATATATTTGCTGATATCGGCGATGAACAGAGTATTGAACAGAGCCTTAGTACATTCAGCTCTCATATGACTAATACTGTCGATATTCTTAAAAAAGCTGACAGCAACAGTCTCATTTTATTCGATGAGATTGGTGCTGGTACTGACCCTACAGAAGGTGCAGCCCTTGCAATTGCTATACTTGACAGCCTTCACAGACGTAATATTACAACAATGGCGACAACACATTACAGCGAGATTAAAATGTATGCACTCACAACCGATGGTGTTGAAAATGCCTGCTGTGAATTTGATGTACAATCACTCCGCCCTACTTATAGGCTTCTTATCGGAGTTCCTGGAAAGAGTAATGCATTTGCCATTTCCAAAAAGCTTGGACTTTCTGACAATATAATTAATGATGCTTCACGCCGTCTTGACTCTGAGGATATCAAATTTGAAGACCTTGTAACTGATCTTGAGCAAAGCCGTGTTACAATTGAGCGTGAGCGTGAGGAATTAAATGAGTACAAAGCACAGATTGCCCAGTTAAAGTCTGAACTGACCAAAAAGACTGAACGTCTTGATGAACGCACTGACAATATTATAAGAAAAGCTAACGAAGAAGCTGCACGCATACTTAAAGATGCGAAAGAGTATGCTGATAAGACAATTAATGCCATGAACAAGCATGGTATGACTGTAAAAGAGCTTGAGAAACACCGCAGTGCTATCCGTGAGAAAATGAATAAGCGACAGGAAAAGTTAAAGATTGAACCTGCCAACAACATAAGCGAGCATAAGGCTCACGATATATCTGAATTCAAGGTTGGTATGCACGTTAAGGTTCTTACAATGAACGTCATAGGTACTGTATCCCAGATTCATAAGAACAAAAACCAGGTTACTGTACTTGTAGGAAGCTTAAGCACTAAAATGGATATTAAAAATCTTGCCATACTTAAAGGCTATAAGGATCCTGCTGAAACAAGTTCTAAGCCTAAGGGTGCTGGTGGCTCAGGTAAAATCAAGATGTCAAAATCATCTTCTGTATCTTCTGAGATTAATCTTCTTGGATACACTGTTGATGAAGCTATTGCCGTTCTTGACAAATATCTTGATGATGCCTATATTGCCAGAATTCCACAGGTACGAATTGTTCACGGCAAGGGAACAGGTGCTCTACGCTCTGGTATAACTTCTTATCTGCACGGAGTTCCTTATATTAAAGAATTCCGCCTTGGACAGATTGGCGAGGGTGCAGAAGGTGTTACAATTGTAACATTTAAAGATTAACTATAAATATTGTATATGGAGGCACATATGGTTGCTAAACAACGAATTTTAATCGTAGATGATGATGAGAATATAGCTGAACTCATCTCACTCTATCTTACAAAAGAATGTTTTGAAACTAAGATTGTATATGACGGCGAAAGTGCACTTGATAACCTTTCTACATTCAAGCCTAACCTCATTCTGTTAGACCTTATGCTTCCTGGTATTGACGGATATCAGGTATGCCGTGAAATCAGGAAGAATAATAATACGCCAATAATTATGCTTTCAGCTAAGGGCGAAACATTTGACAAGGTATTAGGTCTGGAGCTTGGTGCTGATGATTATATTATCAAGCCATTTGAAACAAAAGAACTTGTCGCACGTGTTAAAGCTGTATTAAGACGTTATCATCTCCCACAGACTACCGTTGCACCATCAGAAAATGCAAGATGTGTAACGTATCCTGACTTAATTGTCAATCTTGACAATTACTCAGTTACTTATGATAAAAAGGCTGTAGAAATGCCGCCTAAAGAACTTGAACTTTTATACTTCCTTGCATCTGCACCTAATCAGGTGTTCACACGAGAACAGCTTCTTGACAATATCTGGGGCTATGATTACATCGGCGATACCCGTACTGTCGATGTGCACATCAAACGAATTCGTGAAAAGATTAAAGACCACGATAAATGGTCGATTGAAACCGTATGGGGAATTGGCTACAAATTTGTGACTAAATAAGCAGGAACGGACTCAATATGAAATATAATATGCTTACCAAACAGATAACTCTATATATAATAATTGCTGTTGTAGGATTTATAGCTGTAACAACAATATGTTTCAGGCACGATTATAATAAAGTATATGACTATTATTCTGAAGTGCTTTACCAGCAGGCTAACGAAATTGCCGGCACATTTGCAAAAGATACATTCACGCCAGAATATCTTTCAGACATAGAAGCTGACCTTAAAATAGTATCTGAACTCAACCACACAAGAATTATGTTCGTAAGCCCATTCGGTGATGTTATGTTAGATACTGGATTTTCTGGAACAGCAGATTCTAATGGTTATCTATATGAACTTAAGGATTTTGATTATGGCAGGCTTAAAGGTGCACACACACAGACAGGTGATTTCTATGGTGTATTTGACGAAACTGTTGTAAGTGCATATTTTCCTATTGCCAGCAATTTCACAATGAAAGGCTATGTTGTCATCAATATGTCTGAAACTGTCATAACTGACAGGGTATATGATACATTTAACACCAACTATCTTACACTGGTGATTGCTATGCTGCTTTCACTTTCTATGCTGGTGCTATATTTCATACATATTCACAAGCCTATCAATGAGCTTACCAAGGCTACTGAAGAATATGGAAAAGGTAATCTTTCCTACCGCATTAAAATACACCACAATGATGAAATCGGACGTCTGGCGGCTTCTCTAGATTATATGGCAAAAGAACTTAACGAAATGGACCGGTTCCAGCAGAAGTTCTTATCCAATATTTCGCACGACTTCCGTTCGCCTCTTACTTCAATAAAAGGCTACCTTGAAGCCATTGAGGACGGAACAGTACCACCGGAAATGATTAATAAATACATTAATATTGTATTATTTGAAACCGAACGACTTACCAAGCTTACAAGCAATATACTTACACTTAATGAACTTGACCCTAAGACTGTCCGCCTTGAGATTACAACATTTGATATTAACTCAGTAATAAAGCATACAATAGAAACTCTTGAGGGTTCGTGTAAAAAGAAAGGCATTAAGTTCAGCCTGACATTCTCTGGCACAGCACTTAATGTCAAAGCTGACAAAGGTAAAATACAACAGGTTATATACAACCTTGTAGATAATGCAATCAAATTCAGCCACGATAACTCCTTTATATATGTAACTGTCAAAGAAAAAGGTGATAAAGCCCAGATATCCATCAAAGATACTGGAAGCGGAATTGCCAAGAAAGATATTGATAAAATATGGGATAGATTTTATAAATCAGATGCCTCAAGAGGCCGTGACAAGAAAGGGTCTGGACTTGGACTGTCCATAACTAAAGAAATAATTCAGGCACACGAAGAGCATATAGATGTAATCAGTACGCCGGATGTGGGGACGGAGTTTATATTTACGCTGCCACTTGCGAAGGGGTGATGTTAATAACGGACGATTGGCTGCAATCAACATAAGCATAAGAAGACGATGGGGAGCCGCCGGTCCTTAGTCGGCAGCCTTAGCTGGCGACTTAGTACCGCTGCGAGCGACACTCAATGCAAATGTGTCTTCGTTGCTTATGTTGATTGCAGCCAATCGTCCGTTGTTATCAATTACAGCCACCAATCAAGCATTAATATATAATTTTAGTCCTATTATCTGCTAACCGGTCTATAAAGCTTAAAGTTATTAATAAGCTTATCCAGCTCCCTGGCTCTCTGTTCAAGCTGTTCACTGATTGCTGAGCTTTCCTGTGAAGAAGCTGCTGTGTTCTGTGTAACACCTGATATCTGCTCGATACCCTGTTCAATCTGTGATAATATTTCTGCCTGATTTCTTGCTGACTCATTAGTTTCCTTAGCTACATCAGCAAACTTCTGCATTTCATTAATTGTTCCTTCAAATGCCTGTGCAACAGAGGCGGTTATCTCGTTACCCTTATTAATCTCTTCTATAGTCTTAACAATAAGTTCTCTTGTATTAACAGCTGACTTCTGACTGTCTGTTGCAAGCTTTCCAATCTGCTCTGCAACCACTGCGAAACCACGTCCTGCATCACCAGCTCTGGCAGCTTCAATTGAAGCATTAAGTGCAAGAAGACTTGTCTGTGAAGCGATATCCTCGATAGTTGAAGTAATTGCTTCGATTTTATTAGATATTTCGATAATATTAGCCATTTCTTCTGTAAGGCTGTCCATCTTCTTACGTTCTTCTTCTGCATTTTCTGCTACCGCTAATACATTATCATATGCAGTCTGTGTCTGATCTGCACTCTTTTTAGCTAATGCCGCTACTGTTTCAACTGTAGCTGTGAGTTCTTCAACAGCACTTGCCTGGTCTGTTGTTCCCTTAGCAAGATCACCTGCTGCCTTTGAAAGATCCTCGGCACCAATATCAACCTGCTCTGATGTCTTGGCAATATTAGTTAATGTTATATTAAAATTCTTTAAAATGTATACAAATGATTCTTTGATGCTTACAAAATCTCCAAGGAAATCTGTAATTTCATCTGAATCCTTAGTTAAATCACCACTTGCAATTTCTCTTAAAACTGTTGATATTTCATCCACATATGCGTGGAGATTTAACATTGTTCCCTTAAGTGTCTTTGCCATAGCTCCGAATTCATCTTCTGATTCGTATGTTATAAGATTAGCTGCTGACATATCTCCATGATACATCTGCTCTGCCGCTTCAACAATCTGCTTGGCTGGTGTTGTAAGAACTTCTGTTATAGTTCTTGTAAAGAATGTTGAAATAAATAATAACGCAACAACAAGTATAATACCTGCTATTGTAAGTCCATTACCAAGACGCACTGACTGAGTATAATACACTGCTCCGTTCTGGTATACTAATGTCTCTATATCATTTGCTAATGACTTGATTTCGTTAACTATAGGAAGATATGTATTATAATTAAGTGCATAAGCTTCATCAATCTTTCCGCTCTTTAAAAGCTGCATAACCTGAGGTCTTACTTTCTCGCCCTCGTTAATCTTAGCCTGCATTTCTGAAAGCTTTGCTCTCGTAGCTTCTGTCTTGAAATGCTTATCCATATCATCAACTCCTGAAACGACAAGATTGACATCTTCTTCTACTGTCTTTTCAAAATTTGCATATCTATCTGCCATATTATCAGAACCTTCAGCTAAAAGTCTGTTAATGGCTCTCTGTAAATCAGTAAGACCATATTTAACATTAGCTATATCATTAACATTGTTCATTGGTCCCTGATATATTCCCTTTACATTATTAGCAACCGCTAATATACCACTTATAAGAATTACACCTATAATACATGCTATAAGAGCTACAACTCCAAGAGTAGCCTTTAACTTACGATTAATCGTATAATGCTTTAATCTTTCTTTGTACTTATTTACCATTAATTTTCCTTTCCTATTTACTCAATTTTAAACTAACTTTTGTAGTATACATATATAGAAAATGATTTTCTATTATGGTAAACCATACTTTTTATTATATGATATACTGGTTTTTGCTCCATAATCTGTTATTTTATAAGCCTGTCCGCAAGCATTAAATTACATATTATTCTATAACATATTATTTCTGTAACATCATAATTGCTGATGTTCTATTATTAACTCCAAGCTTTCTATATACGCTTGTAAGATTTTTCTCAACTGTCACTAATGCGATGTGCATCTGCTCACTAATCTCTGAATTCTTATAACCAGCCTTAACATATTCCATAAGCTCTTTTTCTCTCTTGGTAAGCTTATATGGATTGTCGTCTTTAACTGCATTAAAGCTTTCTATTCCAGCCTTGTATTTAGCGATATATGGCTTTAATGACTCAAGGAATCCGTCTGTATACACATTTTCTATAACAGGTTCTAATTCAACACCATTCTCAATAAATGGCATTATCACGTTATCGTCATATGAAAGTTCAACTGCCCACTTAATATACCTTTCAGCTTCTGTTGTATTACCCATATTATACTGTGCTATTGCCCTGTATACGCAGCCTGTTATAAATGGATATATATGTGATGTATTCTCATATGGAACCATCATCTGCTGTCCTATCATATCAAGCATTGCCCAGTCTTTCTTATAACACATAAGCTTTCCATATGTCATACAGCCGCTTCGTATGTTCCTTATCTGCTTACTACAGTTCTCAAGTCTGAAATTCTGTAACCAGTCTGACATTTTCTCCTGCTGTCCAAGGCACGCATATACATAGCCCTGCACAAGCTCAGCATCTATAATAAGAAGGGGATATGTTATATCCCTGGTCAACTCATTAAGCTTTTCAATGCCTTCATAGAATTCCTCTTTCTTACCATAATATATAAGACATTTTAATATCATATAGTAGCAGCTTATAATTATACACGTCTGGTTTCTTAAAATGTTCTGTAATAACACCTGCTTTGCTAGCCTGTAGGCTGTATCAATATCACCTGTAATCATTGCATATTCTGCATCAAAGAATTCATCCCATCCCACTCTGCTTCCCTGTGTTATTCTCATATATGCTTTAGCATATTCTTTTTCCTGCTCTATTATCTCCTTGAGCCTGCCTGACTTATTGTAATACAATGTCGTCATACACGTTGTTCCATAAGTAAGAAGTGAATTGCCAAATATAACCGATGTTCTCTCACCAAAATATTCTCTGACTTTTATTAAGGACTGATTCATCTTTTCAAGATTATTAAATTGAAGAATTGATAATATAATCATCATCTCGCCCATAAGGAACTTATTATCTTTCCATATTGGATGATTATTAATATCATTAATTATCTCTTCATATAATGGCATTACATTATGCACATTTTCCTTAGTTGACATATAATAAAGATAATTAAGCATTACAGTCGGATATTTTTCCCACATAACTTCTTCTATATTCTCTCTTACGCTCTGGAATATTCCCGGTGCTCTCTCAATAAGACGTCTTCCATTCTTTCCTGCATATAAAGCTGCAATTCTGTCCCAGTTCTTTGCCTTAGTATAATAAGCTACTGCCTTTATATAAGACTTTCGCTTTTCAGATACTTCTGCCGCCCTGTTATAAAGCATAGAAATTTCTATGTCCGATTTATTCAATTCCATACCAGACACATTTCTTAATAATGTGTGCATAGCAAATGAATGTGTTGTCACATCATAATCAAGAAATCCAAATTGCTCTACACTTTCAAGCAGGTCATTCTCTGTAACATCAAGCTGTGTGACATACTCTGCACCTTCAATATCAAACCAGTCAAAAAGTGACATTTTCATAAAGAATTCCTGCATATCTGCTGACAACTTATCAAATATAGTTGTCTTTAACAGATGATTGACAGAAAGAAAACCACCCATTCTGCCAAGCTTCTTATATTCATATAAAGACAGATAAACAGCACTAATCCAGCCATCTGTATGCTCATATAACAAATCTGCTTCTTCAGCTGTAAGATTTATTTCATTCTCTTTAAATATTACTTTTTCTTCGTCTTTAGTAAGCTTTAAATCCTGCTGTGTGATAAGCACACTTTGTCCTTTTAGAAACATTGCTTCATATGGTATATTGTATGGGAGTATTCTTGATATAAGCACTATATGAATATTGTCTATATTATCTACAACTTCCATTATAAGGTTGTCTAATGTGACACTTGCACATTCCTGATAATCATCTACTATAAGATATACTGTATCATTGACATATTGCCTTAATATTTTAACTATATAAGACAATTCCTGCTTAGACTGTGGAAGCTGTGTATCCGACAGTTTTCCTTTTAACTCTTCACTATATTCACCCAACTTCTGGCATAATCTTTTCCACACCCAGTTGTCGTCTTTTTCTTTACTCTGCATAGGGAACCACATTTTATTATAATATGGCCTGTCATTAAAATAATGCCTTACAAGTGTGGACTTTCCATATCCCGATGGTGCTACCACCATTATAAGCTGTTTATCTATGAATTTATCCAGAGAGCTTTCTAACCTCTCTCTTATATATTCTTTCGCATAAAAATTAACGATATTGCTGTTGTTTCTCATACGTTTCGCAACTCCTGTATCCAATACACCTTACTCATCTGATAATTCTGTATATTACAAAGGATAAGGATACATAAAATGTACCCTCATCCCATTATAATTAATTACTTCCAATGAAGCTTATGCAATTCTCCTGACAAGCTCATATTCTCAAAGCCGTGCTGTCTTAATGCCTCGTAAGCCACTATTGCCACTGAATTAGAAAGATTAAGGGAACGGATATCTCCAATCATCGGTATCCTTATACAGGTATCCTCGTGGTCTACAAGTATATCCTCTGGTATTCCCGCACTTTCCTTTCCGAACATAATATAGCAGTCGTCTTCATACTTCACATCAGCGTATGTATGATGTGCCTTAGTAGTTGCCATATATATCTTAGCGCCCGGATTACGGTTAAGAAAATCTTCATAATCATTATATACTGTCACATCAAGCTTATCCCAGTAATCAAGTCCCGCTCTTTTAAGCATTTTCTCATTAAGGCTGAACCCAAGCGGCTCAATTAAATGTAATCGTGCGCCTGCCGCTACACAGGTTCTTCCTATATTGCCAGTATTAGCAGGCATCTCTGGCTCATGTAATACTATATTTAACATAATTATCTTTCCTTATAATTCTTTACTGTTCTGCTATTACAGCTATATTAAGTTCAAGTGCCACTTCGTCACCTGAATGGATAGGCACACATATATTCTGTGTATATGACTGTGTAATAGTCATATCTCCGTGACATACACTTGGTGGTGTAATATCTATAACATATCCCTTTGTTGAGAATATTGTTGCAGCATTACCCATAATCATATTACCAAGCTCACTTATTGCACTTATAGACATATCATCAAGTGCAGTTACCGGCATACCCATCATCATCTTAGATGCCACGTCCAATGCCTTATTAAACTCAAATGCCATAATAACCTGACCCTTTAACTCACCTGTTATACCTATCATAACTGCAACCGACTTATTCTCGAATTCTGTTGTCTTGACATAAGGCTTTCCTATCTTCATCTCTGTCTGACATATTTCCTGCATTATCTTAGTCGCTGACATTAAAAATGGATTGATAAAATCTGCGTTCATTCCTGCCATAATTCTTCCTCCATTGTAGTTAATATGTACTTATAACTTTTCTATAAAGTTCTTTATTCTCTTAATTCCTTCTTTAAGGTTCTCAATTGAATAAGCGTACGATATTCTTACAAAGCCCTCACCGCTATTGCCAAATGCTGTTCCAGGAACAACTGCAAGCTTCTGGTCTTCTAGAAGTCTGCTAGCAAATTCATCTGATGTCATACCAAACTTCTTGATAGATGGAAATATATAGAATGCCCCAAATGGCTCAAAACAGTCTATTCCCATACTCTTAAGCTCATGAAGAAGAAACCTTCTTCTCTGGTCGTAGGCTGTAACCATCTTCTCTACCTCTGTATCACAATTCCTTAATGCCTCAACAGCGGCAAACTGGCTGTTAGTTGGTGCACACATAATCGCATATTGATGAAGCTTAATCATCTGCTTTATAATCTCAGCAGGTCCACAGGCATAACCTAATCTCCAGCCTGTCATAGCAAATGCCTTGGAGAAACCATTTATCATAATAGTTCTTTCTTTCATACCAGGAAGGCTTGCTATTGAGCAGTGCTTGTTATCTCCATATGTAAGCTCTGAATATATCTCATCTGATATAACATACAAATCCTTCTCTATAATAACAGGCACTAACTCCATAAGTTCTTCTCTTGTCATAATAGCACCTGTCGGATTGTTAGGAAATGGCATTATAAGAATCTTAGTCTTATCCGTAATATGCTCTAACAGTTCTTCCTTAGTAAGCTTAAACTGATTCTCCTCTTTAAGATTAATAAATACAGGAACAGCATCTGCCATAACTGCACAAGGAAGATATGATACATAACTTGGCTGTGGTATAAGCACCTCATCACCTGGGTCAACCATACATCTTAACGCTACGTCTATAGCCTCGCTTCCACCCACAGTTACAAGTACCTGCTTCATTGGGTCATACTGTGTATCATATTTTCTTGCAACATATCTGCTTATTTCCTGTCTTAATTCCTTAAGTCCTGCATTAGAAGTATAAAATGTTCTTCCCTTCTCTAATGCGTATATGCCTTCTTCCCTTACATTCCAAGGCGTATCAAAATCAGGTTCACCAACGCCAAGTGATATTGCATCTGGAATTTCACTTACAACGTCAAAGAACTTTCTTATACCTGAAGGCTCTATATCTACTATTTTCTTAGATAAAGCATTTCTCATGGTGTTACTAACATCCTTTCATCCTTGTCTTCTTCATCAATTACAGTTCCATAATCTTTGTATTTCTTTAATACAAAATGTGTTGATGTGCTGAGCACTGAATCAAGTGGTGCAAGCTTCGCCGCCACAAACTGTGCAACAGACTTCATAGTCTTTCCTTCAATAATAACTGTAAAATCAAAGCCACCAGACATAAGATAAACTGATGTAACTTCATCGTATTTGTAAATTGTCTCGGCAATGCTGTCAAAACCAAGTCCTCTCTGAGGTGTAACTTTTACCTCAATAAGTGCTGTAACCTTCTCATCGCCTGTCTTATCCCAATTGATAAGGGTATTATAACCACAGATAATATGTTCCTTTTCCATATCTGCTATCTCATTCGCGACTTCTTCCTGCGCGACTCCAAGCATAACGGACATATCGTGAATGTCAATTCTACCATTATTCTCTAACAAGTTAAGGATTTTCTCTCTCATATCATCATACCCTTTCAATTAAATTATTGTGCTGTCTTTATACAGCTGAATATCTCATCCTGATTAGGCAATGTAAGAAATCTTTCTTCGTCTTTATTATGAAGAATTCTCTGATTGCCATTCACAATTCTTCCTATAACTGCGGCTGGGATATTATTGCTGTTAAGTATATTAATAATATCACAATCATTATCTGCTGTCATTAATAAACAACCTAAAGATTGCAGTTCATACGGATTAACATTGAATAATTCGCATATCTCTATAATCTCCTGTCTTACAGGTATGCTTCTTATGTCAACATCAAGTCCGACATTGCCATATTCACACATATCCCACAACGCACCAAATATTCCTCCCTCTGATACATCGTGCATATAACAATTAATTCCATTGTCCCTTAAAAGCTGTACCATTCCGCCTATATACATATCTGTATCTTCGCCAACAGCCTTACTTACCCAGTCTTTACTATATCTTTCGTATACCGCCTGCTCATCAGTTTCAACTAACTGCTTTACTCCACTTATTCCTATGCAACCAGCGGCAATTATATGCTGTCCTGCCTCAATAACATTTCTATTGTCTTCCCTTAAGCCCTGCACTGTAACAGTTACTACAGGCTCACTGACCGAAGCACTGACTGTTGTATGCCCTCCGGCTATTGGCACTTCTGTAACCGCCGCCTGTCTTGTAAGTCCTGCGATTACTTCCCTTATACGGATTTCCCTTGCCTGCTCTGGCATAACTATGCAGTCACTTGCTGCTATGGGTGTACCGCCAGCGGCATATATATTATTAACAGCTTTAATAAGAGGCATATATCCACAGGCTGTCGCACTTAACAGTGTCTTATCCACGCCCTGCTCTCTAATATCCACCTCAGACACATCCTGTCCAATATCCATACGTGTAACCTTCTGGCCTCTTATAGTGTTAAGAGGCTTTAATACAGACCTTGAAAGAATTGTATCTGATACCTTGCCTAATTTCATACCATTCCTCGTTTCTATGCTTTTCACATATTACATTCAATTGCAAGCTTGAACTTGCATATATTACATTTTCAATCTATACTTAATCTTAAATAAATGCTGACACAGCCATAGGAAGTACCATAGCAAGTACAAGGATTACTATTATAACCGCAGCAAATATTCTTTTAGTTTTGCTCTTTTTTAAATTAATCATAATTACCTCCTTAAACATAGCAGCACATTAAACAATACATTTAATAACATATTGGAAACGGAGAATACTATGCACTTTATATTGCCTTATTTTATAATAATATTAATAGTTATTCAACTTTATCTTAAAAAAAGTACACGTTCTGGCTCAGAACGCTCAAAAAAATATTGGGAAAGGGAACAGAAAGCCAATTCAACAAGAAAGCAGGATATAAGCTCCCTTAACTATATTAAATGGGACGACGCACTTCCTGCTATAGATAACAGCCTGACATTAGCTGACATATTAAATAATTCACCAGAAGCCCTTAAGGCTTATAATAATATCCAGACACTTAAGACTGAGCCAATGCTTAACCTGTCAGAGTATTCCAACACTGACCTTAAGTTAAAATATGGTGTTGCCAATCTTGATACTTTAACACAATACGAAGACAGCTACACTTCATTTATAAAGAGCCTTTCAGAGCTTGGACATATCCTTATTGAACATAAGGACATATCCGATGCCACAGCATTTCTTGAATATGCCGTAAGGATTGGCTCTGACATACGACTTACCTACACTGACCTTTACGCATTATATTCAGAAGCAGGAAATGCTTCCAAAATCAGACAGTTAAGACAATACGCCTCACTTATCAAGTCTGTTAATAAAGACCTGATAGTATCAGCTATTAACTAGGTATTTAATTAATTATATGAATATATTATCTATATAAACATTAATTCATTACTAACCATTATTTTCCATATTCTGAAAGTATCTTATCTATGTTTCGTGAAGCTATACTCTTGGTCATCTCATCAATCGGGATATCAAGCTTAACATTATGCTTTACAACAAGTGCTGTAAGATAATTTCTTTGTGCCTGTGTAATCGGACTATCCTTTTTCACACTGTATACAAGCTCAGACGGTATTTCAAATCCTGAATCATCCGGTTTTATTGTATACATTTTCCAGTATATTCCGCTTGCACTCAGCGCATCATCTAAAGCCCTGTGTGAGTTACCAGGGTCAATCTTCAAATACTCACACAGATAATCAAGCTTCTTATGCTCCAGTTCTGGAAGTATTCTTCTTGCCATTTTAAGTGTATCTATTCCTGCTGACGGAAATACAAGATTGTTATTAACCGCCGCCTTCTTTAAAAAGCTGTAATCAAAGGTCACATTCTGCCCGAGTATGATGTCATCCCCGATAAAATTAAGCAGGTTATCCACAGCCTCGTCCATATCTGCCGCGTTTTCCACATCAGAGTCAGTGATTCCGGTTAATTCCTGCACGCGCTGTGGAATATGCTGCTTTGGATTTACCAGTGTGGATATCGTATCCACTATCTCGCCGCCACGCACACGTGCCGCACCTATCTCTATTATCTTGTCATTTTTGGCAGAAAGACCTGTCATTTCCAGGTCAATCACCGTATAATTTTTTATCTCATCTATGTTGCTCATATTTTAGTCCGTAAACCTTTCCGGCTTTTACCACTATAGTCATATCGTTTTACTGCTATTCTACATACTCCACCATGGCCTGATGATCAAGCGGGTCTCTCATGTCGTAGTGGAAAAGCGCCCACACCGGCTCCTTATGATACTTTGGCAGCTCATCCAGCTTGCGCGTGTGCTTGTCAGGAAAAATATAGTGGAACGGCTCCACATGTGACAGCTTTCCATTCTTACAGTATGCATGTGTCATGTGCTTGAAGCTTCCTATATCTGTGGCCCACACCGGGCGGCTCTTGCAGTTCTCACGATAGTACAAATCAAAGATGAGTGACTCCTGAATCATGCTGTAAATCTGCGCATTTTCATCAAAATCAGTATTATCTCTATCTATGGCATGTTCGTCAAAATCAGTATTATCTCTATCTCCGGCATTTTCGGATAATCCCACAGAAGTCATAGCATCGCTGTCACAGCCATGCAGGTATAAAGCCAGAAATTCAAGCAGTATCTCACACCTTCTGATGCGCGAATGGCTCATTCCAAAATAGCCGTTTGCCTCATAAAAATCTCCAAGCTCCTGAAAAAACTCAAACGCACTGTCAAAGATACCCTCCATGAGCTTCATTGTAATCTCAAACTGTCCGCTGTTGTAATACACCTCAAGCATCTCCTCGACGCGCTTAATTTTTATCACATCATCAAACGAAAGCCACTTCGTGGACATGACCTCATACGGAGGCCTGTCATGGTACACAATACCATATTCCGCGGCATGCTCAAACATGTACGAGCCCTTGAGTACCTTTAAAAATCCAAGCTGCAGCTGGTTTGGCTTAAGCTCATATATCTCATCAAAGGAATGCCCAAAGCTGTCATAATCCTCATACGGCAGTCCTGCTATCAGATCCAGATGCTCATGGATATTGTTGCCACTTTGAATGAGCCGCACAACCTCCTTAAGCCTCTCAAGCTTCATAGTCCTGTGAATCTCCTTAATTGTGACCTCATTGGTGGACTGCACACCGATTTCAAGCTGTATCAGCCCCGGCCTCATATCAGAGATCAGCTCAAGCTCCTCCTGATTCAGCAGATCCGCCGATATCTCAAAGTGAAAGTTCGTCACACCATTGTCATTTGCCTTTATAAAGCGCCACAGCTCCATGGCATGAGCATGATTGCAGTTGAAGGTTCTGTCCACAAACTTAATCTGAGGCACCTTCTGGTCTATAAAAAACTTAAGCTCTCTTTTGACAATCTCAGTATCCCTGAAACGCAGTGTCTTGTCCACCGATGACAGACAGTAGCTGCACGAAAACGGGCATCCCCTGCTGCTCTCGTAGTAGATGATGCGGTTTGAAAAATCATCAAGCGTATCATAGCAGAATGGGATTTCACTCATGTTTTTGATTGGGCGTGGACTTGTGAATACTATTTCACCGGTTTTATTGCCTCCTATGTTGTTTACACTTGTACTATTACCTGTGCTGTTTTTTCTGAAAGCAATGCCTGCAATATCACTCAGCTTTCTTTTATGCGCATAATAACCGCACAGCTCTCTAAAGGTATCCTCACCCTCGCCAATCATCACACCATCTATGTATGGATTTTCCCGCAGAAATGCCTCCACCTCGTAAGACACCTCAGGGCCTCCAACCCATATCGGCACTGACGGACAAAGCTTTTTATACTCGCGTGCAATATCAGTCACATAATCAATATTCCATATATAGCACGAAAAACAAAGTACATCGGGCTTTCTCTTGTAAAGCTCCTCAAGAATGTAATCCTTCTGATTGTTTATCGTGTATTCCGCAAGCTCCACAGCATCCCTGTACTCACCGGCACAGGCACGCAGTGAGTAAACTGCGAGGTTTGAATGTATGTATTTCGCATTGATTGCTGTCAGTAAAATGTTCATGGCTTCTCCTTAAAAAATGACCCTTGAATGTAGACTTTATGCCACATTCAAAGGTCTGCTTCGTATTATTGCAGCATCGACATATTAACAAGCCTGTCGTACATGCCACTTGCAAACAGCACCATCATGCCAATCGTGCAGATGACCGACAGCACAAAGCCTATTATCGATGTAATCAAACCGGCAGTTGCTATTGCATTATTATACTGCTTTGCCTTTTTTGACATTTTGGAAGCAAGCATGCCGACAATTCCAAGTCCCATCAGATATCCAAAAAACGAGAAAATAATACTGCAAATACCAAGCACCAGTGAAACAACTGCAAGCTTAGCGCCCTCCCTCTCGTCATCTATGATAGTCTCATTATTGTAGAGCATCTCAAGACGGATACGCCTTGATTTACGTAGCATAACAAGCATAGGAATACCGAGCACGATAAACGCGACACAGTTCATTGCCGAAAACTCATTAATCCTGTCAGCCACTCCTCCTCCCTCAAATATTCCCGATGATAAAAGTCCTCCCATATCTACAACAGTATGGAAAATGACAAGCATCCAGAAATTGCGTGTAGAAGCGTATATCATACAAAACAGCACACCCATGAGACCTGCTGAAATAACCTGTATCAGACAACTGCTGAACTTAACCCCTGCGCCCATATTGGAAAAATGCATCAATCCAAACAGTACGCCTCCCAAAACTACGGCTCCTGTGATTCCACCTTTCGTCTTTGGAAAAGCTCTCAGCAGCAGATTAAACACCACGCCTCTGAACACCAGCTCTTCAACGAGACCTACCAGGCAGACCGCAATAAAGAAAAAGATGATGTTGTAAAATGCCTTCACGTCACCATGCTCACTCAAAAAGCACAAATAAATTCCTGAAACAACAGCATACAAGCAATACACTATGAAAAAACCGCCTGTGTAAAAGCTTCTGGTCCATCCTGCTGCATTTTCCTTAAAGATATCCCACAGCCCAAATATATATGTGATGCCAAGAAAAATAACTAAAACAACAGTCTCCACCATAGCCTGCAGCAGATAGTCATCCGCTTTTTCCATGCCCGGAATCAGTCCCAGCACTTTTCCGCTCCACTGCAAGGGTGCAATGAAAATAAAAACTGCAAGAATGGCAAATATTATATTTGCCGGTGCCGAAAGGTTTCTCAATTTCTGTTTCATAACTTTAAATCTCCTCATTTGTGTTTAATTTGATATAAAAATATTCTATAGCATTTACTTTGACATTACAAGCTCCGGATAAGCAAAATTTCTGTCTATTGTTTTACTTGAATTTAGCACTCCGTCAATATCTAAAAAAACAGCCATTTACGGTCTTTCCATAATGGTTAATAACACACCGATTTCTGCCACAGATGAGGAAATTGAGGATATAAAATGGACTTTCAGAAGGACCGAAAACCAAAGAAAAATATAAAAGAAAAAAGAAAGAGAGGGCTCATCGTCCCTCTCTTTCTCGCCTATCAGTATGTCATCTACCGATGTGTGCAACAACCTGCTCAAGGCATACAGATTGTCGACCGTCGGAAGGCTCTCACCGTTCTCCCATTTCGACACCGCCTGTCTTGTCACATTACATGCCTCAGCAATGTCATCCTGTGTAAGCTGATTTTTTTTCTGTAAAACTTAATATTGTCACCTATCAAAATAAATACCTCCAATTCAATTTATACCCAAAATTATACCTACAGGTGGCTGAAAGTAAAGAAAACATTGGTTGCAAATGCACAACTTTGGGAGGGTTGCTATTCAATCTTGCTTTTTATGTCTATAAAGCATATATCTTTTCTGTCCCAAGATGCTCAAATGGTCTAAACAGTTCTCTTAAGGAATCTGACTTCGACCAATCAATCTTAGAAACAAATGTTCCAAATGAGCGCATTGCATTTTTAGGATTTACCTGATTGAGAAGAAATTTCCATTTCCATTCCCATACACGCCTTCTGCTTTGATTCCGTCTGTGTCTTTTCTTTCACCTCTTCCGCAGCGTACACTCCCTGTTGTGTTTTCTTTGAAAAAAAGACGGACATACATGCCCGCCTTCTCCATGGTTATTTTCTCGTTTCATTTTTTAACTATCGTTTCTATGAATTCAAATTTTCTCTGCGTTTCTTTACGGTAATAATCAATCCCGTTCCGGAAAGAATTAATAGTATAAACAGCCATACACTCGGTGTGTTGTCCCCGGTTTTAGGTGCAGTCACATCCTTCTTATCAGTTCCACTCGATGGCTTGTCATCAGAGGAATCGCTATTGTTATTGTCATTCTGGTTGTTATTACTGTTATCAGAGGTATTTGCTTTGATGGTAAATGTGGTGCTTGCAGAACCATCCGTCCAAAGGATTTCAACTGTATTGGTTCCTGCCGAAAGTGTATTCAGGTAGGAAGCTTTCAGTGTGATAATGGTAGAGCCTTCCTTTGCAGTGTAGTTGCTCCTGTCTATCAAATTTCCGTCCACCTTAACTCCGGTAAACTTGGAGAAGTCTCCGTTACCCCGGATGGTGATATTACCATCACTGTCATGCGTCCAACTACTGTTTGCTCCATCAATAATCTGATAGGTGTTATTCGGTGTGTCAGGATTATCGGAACCGCCCGCATCCTGTACGGTCAATGTTGCAGAATTACTCTCTACGTTTCCTGCGCTGTTTGAAACAACACACTTATACTTAAATCCGTTGCAGCTTATATTGACTGTGGATGTGGTATAGCTCGTTGCCGTTGCACCGTCAATGTTTACCCATCCTTTCCCATCATTTCTGTCTATCTGCCACTGATAGGTAAGATCTGTACCGCTTGCTGCTATGGTAAAGGACGCAGTCTCACCTACCTTCACTGTCGCATTTCCAGGCTGTGTGGTTATGCTTGGTGCAATCACATCCGGCACATCCGGTGTCTGGCTTTCCTGTTTAAAGGTAACTTCTATGGTGTGATCAGTATTCACATCACTAAAGGTGTAGCTTGTGGTTGCTGTCACTTCCGAACCATCCACCTTTACGTCCGCAATATAATATCCTTCGTTCGCCTTGATTGTATATGTAAGCTGACCTGCGGCAGATACCGTTGTCGTGCCACCGGGAGAGATTGTTCCACCGATACCTGCCGTTGCGGTAATCTTGTAGCTTGCTGTACCGCTCGGAGGCGTTATCGGCGCTGTATCCTCCGTAAAACTCCAACTTCCACGGAATACCACGGTTGTGCCGTTTAGGTTGCCGGCATCCCAGCCCGAAAAAGCCCATGTGCCGTTTTTACCATCCTTTTGTGCCTGAATGCGTGTTGTGGAGGTATATTTCTTATCCACAGCCGCCTTCGCCTGTTGCACACTCGAATAGGAGCTGCTATTTAGCGGCAGCGTTGCGCCTGTCGGGAATACAGAGCCCCAATTGTATTGCACCGTATAATTTTTTGTCACCGGCGGCTCGGGGCGTTCCTCAGACCTTTTATAAATATAACGAATCGTCATACCACTGTTCGGGACAGCATTTTCCATCCCCTCCGCTTTAACAAAAGTGTAGCCGTGCAGTTCCTGCGGCGGCTGCCAATCAACCTTTTTGCCTACCGGAACAGTAAAGGTAGTCGGCATGGTGTTTGGAACATCTGTGCCATCCTCCAGCTGATATTGGATGGTGACATTGACATAGCGCTGCTGCTCCGTATCATCATCAGCCAATACCTCGCCTGTCGCATGATCTACAATCTCAAAGCCGATGGTATCGCCGGATTGCAGAATGGCATTCTCCGGAATCGTGTAAACCAGAGAGCAGTTGACAAGGCCGGAATTAAAGTCGCTGCCCTCGTAATCCAACGCACCCTTTGTCCAGAATTTGCTTTTCTCTTTCCAAACAGGGATGTCAAACTCCTGCGTAGTGAAAACCTGCTCCCCATCTGTCGTGACCGCTTTTTCGCCGTTGGAATGTTCCACCCACAGGCGCAGGGTCACAGTCTTCGCTTGGGTATTCGAAAGATTTTGTATAATGGTGCGCAGCTCAACCTGCTGCCCCTTCATGCTGCTATAATCAAAGCTGTTTTTACTGCCGCCGCTTAATAGACGGCTATTCCTGTCATTTTGATAGCTCGCATATGCGGAGGAATTCGCTGCCTCAAAGGCAGAAGGATCTTTTGTGGGATTTCTGTAATCGCCGATATACTTTTTCACCTCAGGAACAGCCACATAAAGCGCAGGGGGATTTGTAATGAGCTGACTCATGACCTTTATGCCCTGTAGCTTGCACACATCGCAAAAATCATTCTGAAAGGTCTCTCGCATCAGACAATCCCTGCTGGAATTATAGGTATAAGGATAGTAGTCAAGATGCGGGCAGGTATAGGTATTACGGAAGCCAAGCAGCTGCTTCCACTTCACTTTCGTGGGATCTTTTGTTGCAGTCATATTCAGTGATGTAGTGTAATTCCACTCATCTACAGGAACAGTGCTATAATTATATTCATCTCCCAGATGGAACAGACCGTGTCCCAGTTCATGCCGCTGGGTAAACGCAGAATATGCGTTTCTCGCTGACGCAACAATATAGTGAATACCATATTGTTTATTATCATGAGAGCCACCGAAATACTCACCGCTATTCGCCAACACAACGAATTGGTTGATATTTTCATACACATAATCATACTGTCTATAATTATGATCCATCGTGTTTTCGTTTGGATGCGTTTCATTAGGAATATGTGCGTCATGAATCTTCTCGATAAACGCAGGGCCTATGATGCGCTCCAAAACATGGTTGCGCCAGTTCCCTTTGTTAGTAGAAATTCCTCCTTTGGCGGTCGCAGCAAAAAATGTGCTGGTACCGCCATAGCCATCCACCGATGCCGTGCAGAGTGCATAGACATTAAAGCGATCCGCCATGCTGCGATATGGCTCTATCTGCAATACCTCCCCCCACAGCTTTTTTACATCCTCGACAAACTGCTTTTGCTGGCTTTTGGTGTAGCCCTCGGCGCAGTACACAATCACCATGTTCTCCTTATCGCTGCGAGGCTTCTGGATTGTATACACCGGTACGGTTACATTTGCATATGCAGGATCCTCAGTGTAGAGGGTACTCATCTCCAGCTGTAGATACTCATCCGTGTTCACATTCCAGTCACCATTCACATCCTCTCGCACAGCGCCGGATATACCAATGCTGTCATCCGGCGCATCCGGTGCGGAAACAACATAGGGGTCCTGTGCGCTCTGTCCTGTGCCGGATGATACGGTGTAATTTTCCGTATTCAGATAGAAGGCAGGACGAACGCCGTAATATCCCTTATAGGGTGCGTCACGCAAAATATTCCCTTGAGGGGTCACAAATCGCATATCATGGTTACAGGTTGTAATCGGTGTACGCAGCCAATAGTTCCATGCTACACCGCTTCTGTTTTTTGCGATATGGTAGCCGTTCAGGTTATCATTAACCGTTTTGAGCTGCTGAACATCCAGCAGAAAAACTCTATCCCAAATATATTCATAATGGGCACTGTCATACCCATCCGCTACCGTATCAATTGTGGTGTTATAGGGAAGATCAACACCGGCTGCGTCGATATAACCTGCCGTATACTCCGGATGGGAAACGATAGAACGCTGCTTCACCGTTCGAATCGCTCCCAGCTCATCCGAACGAAAGCTGCGAAGGAAGCCCTCCTTTTGGTCATATGCTGCCGTTTTAGGATAGACAGAATCCTCTGTTGGCGGATTTCCGCAAAGCCATTTCACTTTTCCTGCTTCAGCGTTGGAATTGAGCCAAGAACGTATGTTGCTGTCTCTCCAGTGGTTAGAACCAAAATTATCTCTCCAGCTATTGCGCCGGTGCGAGCCTGTTTCGGCATTTTTGTTGGTTTTTGCATCATAGGGCATGTAATCACACAATACTCTATCCGAAAGCATCAATGGCCCATTGCTATCCTTCGCTACACAACGCCACACAATTGGCACTCCCCCATAAGTACCCATCTGAATGTAGTCACCAATTTCGATGGTTGGCTTGTTATCTGCCGCCCTAACCTGCAAAGGGCATAGCACCAAAATTACCGCAAGCAGCAGAGATACCGTTCGTTTGCCATATTTATGTTTGATAATATTCATAAAGTCCTCCTTTTGTCATTCTCTCCTGAGCGTCATTCACGGTCAGTAGGCTTCTACCCCCCCCCATTTTTGACATATGTCAATTTATACAATTGCTGCATCATCGATATTCACTTCATTTCTACTTGAGTTATTGCAAAAAATAGGTCTTTCTGCGATAACCCCTTGTGCCAAATGCTGAAACACCTTCATAAAGATGTAATAGCTTATTTATTTTAGAAAAGTATCCGACAAAAAACTCTACACTTCCGACAAAAAATATATATATTTCTCAAATCGTATCATGGCGATGTACATTTGTCAATGATGTGACACCTCAAGATCACCACAGTCCTGATACTTCTTATACATGTCATTGATATAAATCGT
>OGUG01000225.1_pt1 | contig 29413 bp, 20 predicted proteins | sample 1573711 | NCBI WGS metagenome assembly OGUG01 (sample SAMEA2582006, study PRJEB24529) | metagenome | biome: Human gut stool | place: China | collected 2011 | reverse complement strand
CATCTGCCGTCAGATCCGTATATTTATCCATCAGGCTGCTTCGCAGTGCGTGCGTGATTTTCTGCCCGAACACAATCAGCAGTCCTTCCCTTGAACTTTCCAGTGCCCCCATGAGCAGTGTAAATCCAAAATATGCAAAGATCAGATAAAATGATACCACATTTCCCGTCGTCATGGTATCTATAATAGTTCCAAGAATGAGCGGTGGAAGAAGCGCTGTCAGGATTGCACCGGCCACTGCACACACGATCCCGGCGGAAAGCCACTTCTGTTTTTTTATCGTCCGCCACATGACACTGCCTACATTTTTACTGCTATGCGTCCCGCTGTTCAATTTGCTGCACGTCCCGCTATGCATTATTCTGCACGCCCCCTTTCTTTTCTGCCTTGTTCTGTTTCAGCACATTTTCCTGCATTTACTTTCTCCGCCGTACTTCCCTTCGTCTGCTCCTCATAAAGTCTTGCATATTCCGGGTATTTTTCCATGATCTCCTCATGTGTGCCGACCGCCGCATGCCCATGCTCCATCCAGATCACCTGATCCATTTCCGGGAAAAGATAGAGTCTGTGGGATAACAGGATCACGATGCTGTCTGACGTCATCGCCTTTAAATTGGTATATACTTCCTGTTCCGTATTCCGGTCAAGTGCGGAGAAAGGATCATCTAAGATCAGCACCGGTCTTTTATGGCACAAAGTTCTCGCAAGTGCAAGACGCTTTGCCTGACCACCGGAAAGTCTGACTCCTCCACTTCCCACAACCGTGTCAGGTCCCTGTTCCATCTCTGCAACTTCTCTATCAAAACATACTGCTTTCAAATAAGTTTCTGTATCCTCATTTTCTCCCATCAGAATATTGTTTTTTATACTGTCATCAAATAATTCCGGGTCGTGTCCTAAATAACCAATGGTTCCGGTCAACACACTATTTCCCATCTCGTTTAACTCTCTGCCCGCAAAACGGATACTTCCCTGATAAGGATATTCGCACAGAAATGTCTTTCCAAACGTGGACTTGCCGGACGCAACGGCACCGGTAACACCAATGATCTGTCCCGGTTTTGCAGAAAATGTGATATCCTCATAAATATCTGTCCCGCCCGGATATGCAAAACTCAAATGGGAAACCGTAAGCTCTGCCTGTTTTTGCACTCTGCTTTCACTTTCATGTTCCACACATTTCATGAGGGGTTTGATCCTCTTCCAGGAAACCTGTGCCTTGTGAACTGCGTTAAAAAGTTTTGCCGCACTCGATGATTTTACCGAAAGTTTGGTAAAACAGGTAAGAAATGTGGTAAATGCCGCAACATCCCAGACTCTCCAGCCACTTCCAAGCACGTTTTTACCTCCAAAATATAAAATGAAAATGACACCCGCCATCGAGATGACACGGTAGATCGGCGGAAATGCCGCGCTCCATATATTCGCCCGCACCGCAGATTTTTCGTAAGCTGAAAGATTTTTCTCATACGCATTTTTTCGCTCCTGCTCACATCCATAAACACGATAGGTGACCGCATTGGATGCCCGGTCTAAGGTGGCGGCACTTAAGATCCCGGACTGCTCCTTATAGGCTGCCCCGGTTCTCTGCACAATTCCTTTCATCTTCTCTGCCAGAAAATACGAAACCGGCGGGAACAGCATGCTTAAAAGCGCAAGTCTCCAGTCATAAAAGAGAAGCATTCCGGCATATGCAAGCAAAGCTACCCCTGTATCAAATATCTCCGTGGTAAATTTCCGCATGCCCTCCGCACAGTCATCCACATCCAGAATCGCTTTTGTCATGACATTTCCGGCGCCTTCCTCTTCCAGTTCTGCCCGGCTTTTATGCACAAGGCTGTCATACAAAACATGTTTCATGCGCCGGTTGACATTGTTTGCAAAACGTCTCACATAAAAACGCTTGATATATCTGGAACTCTGCACCACTGCGATTGCGATCACATAGGCTGCGACCAGTTTTCCCATATCAGGAAATCCTGCCCTGCCGCCAAGGATATCCACCAGACAGCCCGCCATTTTTCCCTCAAACCATGGCCCGGCAAGGAGTCCTAAATTGTAAATCAGCCCGGAGACTGTCACCGCAAGAAGAACTTTCCACTCCATTTTAAAATAGGAAATCACATGGTCTGTCTCAAATTTTTGTTTTTCACTTCCAGCATTTTTTCTGTCGTACTTATCACTCATCTGACTCACCATCCATTTCCATCCTGTCGTCTGAACCGGACTGCACGAGTTTTGACACATCGCAAAACTCTGCCCGCCGCTGTTCCTTCGACCGCCAGTAAAGTTTATCTAACGTCTCAAGAAATGCCGCTTTTTCCTCCTTGGGCAGCTCCGCTAAAAGCCACTCATAAAACACGCTCTCAATGGACGCCTTTGAATTTTTTAACTGTTCCGCTTTCTCTGTCGCATACAAAAGCTGGCTTCTTCCATCCTCCGGGTTCGGTTTCCGGTAAAGATATCCTTTGCTCTCTAAATTAGCCGCACGCCTTGCAGCAGCCCCTTTATCAATCTTTAACTGCTCTCTGACTTTCGCCTGTGTGACGCCGGGATTGTGCCGGATGAAATGGATAAAATCAAATTCTGCCGTTCCGATTCCTTCCTCTTTCATCATCTTTAATGTAAACTTCCCCGCTTCACGCGCGATCTTTGTGATTTTTCTTCCTGACTCGTCCATTGCGATCTCCACTCCTAACCAACTCTGAAAATTAAAATCTAACTTATGACTTTCCAATTAGCATACAAAAAATAGATGTACCTGCATCTAACCAGATGATAGTACATCTATTTTTGTGTGTCAATTTATCTTTTTCTTACTTTGCACAGGAAAAAACTTTTTCCTGATTTGATTCATCAATGAAATCTTTCTTACTTCTCACTCCAGATTTTTCTATATTTCATAAAATAGTAAATACTCATGATCATACTGAGTATCTCGCCCGTTGTGATCGACAGCCAGACTCCGTCCATTCCAAGCAGATTTGGTAATATCAGTACCGGCAGCAAATATCAATATGCCAGTACACTAGCCCATGTTTCTGCTATTTTTACTCCACCTTCGGCAGCCCTGCAAATCCCACTGCAAGCTCTTCATCGGTCGGAATATAGTCTGTCATCTCTCCATTGTTAAACTTCTCATATGCAACCATATCAAAATAGCCGGTTCCGGTAAGTCCAAAAACGATAGTCTTTTCTTCTCCGGTTTCTTTACATTTCAACGCCTCGTCAATGGCAACACGAATCGCATGAGAACTCTCCGGTGCCGGAAGGATTCCCTCTATTCTTGCAAACTGCTCTGCTGCTTCAAATACAGAAGTCTGCTCTACACTCCTTGCCTCCATCAGTCCGTCATCATAAAGCTGTGACAGAGTTGAACTCATGCCGTGATAGCGAAGTCCTCCGGCATGGTTTGCAGATGGAATAAATCCGCTGCCAAGTGTATACATCTTTGCTAACGGACAGACCCTTCCGGTATCACAGAAATCATATGCATAGCGGCCTCTCGTAAGACTCGGACAGGATGCCGGTTCGACTGCGATAAATTGATAGTCTTTTTCACCACGCAGCTTTTCTCCCATAAACGGAGAGATCAGACCCCCAAGATTGGAACCGCCGCCTGCACATCCGATAATGATATCCGGCGTAATATCATACTTTTCCAGAGCAGCTTTTGTCTCAAGTCCAATGACTGACTGATGTAACAATACCTGATTTAACACACTTCCCAATACATAACGATATCCTTCTCTCGTCGTTGCAGCTTCTACTGCCTCGGAGATTGCACAGCCAAGACTTCCTGTTGTGCCCGGATGCTCTGCTAAAATCTTTCTGCCGACTTCTGTTGTCTCAGACGGTGACGGGGTTACACTTGCTCCATATGTGCGCATTACCTCACGGCGGAATGGTTTCTGTTCATAGGAAACTTTTACCATATAGACTTTACAGTCAAGATCAAAATAAGCACACGCCATAGAAAGTGCAGTTCCCCACTGTCCAGCACCTGTCTCTGTTGTCACACCTTTTAATCCCTGCTTCTTTGCATAATATGCCTGTGCAATCGCAGAGTTTAATTTATGGCTTCCACTTGTATTGTTTCCCTCAAATTTATAGTAGATCTTTGCCGGAGTCCCCAGTTTTTTTTCCAGACAATATGCTCTCACCAGTGGTGACGGACGGTACATGCGGTAAAAATCACGGATCTCCTGTGGAATATCGATGTATGGGTTGGTATCATCGAGTTCCTGTTTTACCAGTTCATCACAGAATACATGCCCCAGTTCCTCCGCGGTCATCGGTTTTAGAGTTGCCGGGTTCAAAAGCGGTGCTGGTTTGTTCTTCATATCAGCGCGCACATTGTACCATTGTGTCGGCATCTCATTCTCTTCCAGATAAATTTTATACGGTATTTTCTTTTCGCTCATCTTCTCCTCTTTTCCGCAACTTTTATCGTTACTTTACTGTTATGATTCTCTGATTCATGATTTTATCTATATTTTAGTATATTAGCACATTGAAGTGCCGCAGTCAATAACTTTGGATCTTAATATCGGCATCGACGAAAGCCGTAACACCTGTTTACCCCAAATTGCGTTTCTTTTTATTCCACTCTTGCAACACTGCTGACACCCTCCGGCGTCCGCTGCTTTGTCACAATTATTTTTTTGTCGATCTGGTCTTTTAATTCAGATACATGTGAAATAATTCCTACCAGACGATTTCCCTCGGTGAGCTGCAGCAATGCTTTTAACGCCTGTTCTAAGGCATCCTCATCGAGTGACCCAAATCCCTCGTCCACAAACATGGAATCCATACGGATTCCACCCGCATAAGACTGTATCTCATCCGACAGTCCAAGCGCAAGTGACAATGATGCCTGGAAAGACTCCCCACCGGAAAGCGTCTTTACACTGCGCTTTGTCCCGTTATAATGATCAATCACACAAAGTTCCAATCCTGCTTTTTCCTTGCGGCTTCCTGTCTCTTCCTCACGTTTTAATTCATACTGCCCGCTGCTCATCGTAAGCATCCTCCGGTTTGCTCGGATCAGTATCCTGTCAAAATAAGCCATCTGCACATAAGTTTCCAGTTCAATCTTTGCCTTACCGTTTAACATTCCACTTGCCGTATCGGAAAGAGATTTCATCCAGACATACTTTTGTTCGGTCTGTGCGATCTCTTTTTGTTTTTTGCTGACATTTTTACAGATTTCCCTATTAGTACAATAAGATGTATATTTTGAAGCCCTGTTTTCTTCCATCTCATTTCTTTTTGCACGCAGTTCTCCCGCCTGTTTTTCGATCTCTTCTTCCGGAAACGATATTGCTTTCTCTGTTTCCTCAATCTGACGAAGCAGCATCTGAATGACGCCCTTTTCCGTCTCTCTGTTTTTTTCGTAATTATGATACGCTTCTCTTGTCTTTTCTCTGTTCTCTTCTAAATTTCTTTTTTTCAGGGTAAACTCTTTTATCTGTGTCTGTACCCCCTCTTTTGTTACATCCTTTACCTGCTCTTTCAGCTCATTGAGACTCTTTTCTTCATTTGCGTACTCTGTCTGCAGACGTACCAGCTCCTGTTCTGCCACATTGATCTGGTCGGCAAGTGTTTTTATTTCTGTTTCATCGAGCGGAATCTTTTTTTCTAAGGCAGTCTTTTTTCGTTCGTCTTCCTGTTTTTTGGAAAGTTCCGCTTTTTTCTCATCGGCTGCTCTTTGCAGCATAGTAATCACAGACTGTACATGGTATGGTTTTGCATCAAAATCTTCTATTGACAAAACCTGACTCCCATCAGCGTTTTTTATGGTCTGTAATGTATTGACATCTGTATCTCCAGTTAAAGTGCTCTGATTACATGTAATTATATTACTTGTAATTATATTACTTGCAATCAGAGCACCCGTAATTAAATTACATGCAGATTTTATATCGTCACTGATCTGCTTTTCGGCAGTTTCCCTGTTTCCGGTCAATTTTGCAATTTCTTCCTGAATACTGCTGATTGTTCCTCTTATCTTTTGTATTGTTTCTTCGCTTTCTTTTAATTCATCTTTGATCTGCTCTGCACGTTTCCTGTTATTTTTTGCCTGTAAAAACTGCGTGTTCCGTTCGTTTTCAATCTGCATAAGCTGTGCAAAAACAGTTTTTTGATCCTCTGTCTGCTCTATGCCAGTTCCACAGTCTGCAACGTTTTTCTTCCACTGCTGTTTCTGCTGTGTGCACCGTTCTGTCGCCGTGGCAAGCATCTGTCCAAGATTAATGTTCTGTTCGTTTAACATAACCAGTTCATCCTGCGCAGACTGCATCTGTTCTTCTAATACATGCTTGACATCCAGATCCTTTTTCGCTTTTTCTTTCTGATCTTTATATTCTTCCCTTCTCGCCTCATCAGCACTCTTTTGCCTTTTTGTCTCCGTCTTTATTTCATTTAAAGACATTCTGACATCAGGCTCACCAAGCAGTTCTCCTGCATCCTTTAGGACTGCTGACATTTTCTCATTTTCCTGTGTCACGAGCTGATGCGCTTTTTCACTCAGTCTGCTGACTGACTCCCTTGCCTTTTCATCCTCCGCTTTTGCCTGTTTTAACACTTCCCGATCCGGAGTTTCCTGTGGTATGACTGCCAGTGTCGGATGATGTATGGCTCCACAGACCGGACAGGGTTCGTCTTCCTTTAATCCCTGCGCCAGCATTCCCGCCTGTGCATCCCAGAATTGCTGTTCTATCCTCCGGTATTGTTCACTGATCTGTTTCTGCTCTGCGGCTGCTTTCTGATACTGTTTTTGAGTTTTCTCCCTTTCTCTGCTGACTTTCTCCCAATCCTCTAACCTGTTTTCCAGCTCTTCGAGCCTGCGTATCCTCTCTGATACTTCCAATATTGCTTTCTCTGCCTGTTCTCCCCTGCTGTCTGCACCGGAAAGCTGCTCCCACGTTTCTTTTTGCTGCTGTAAGTCCCTGCTTTTTACCTCATATGATTTCTGTACGTTTTCCAGTTCTGTACCAAGTCTCTTTACTTCTCTTTCTGATGTGTTCAACTGTTCTGCAATCTCTGTCAGATCCTGTATTTTCTGTCGGATTTCTTTTACTTCCTTCTCATAGGCAATCTCCTGTCCTGCCGCATCCTTGTTCTGCTCCTGTTCTTCTTTTAACAGTTGCCGCTGTTCTAAAAGACTGTTTTCTGTTTTCTTTTTTAAATCAAGTTTTTCCTTTTGATCTGAAATATGCTCCTCCAGCGCACGGCTCCTGTCTCTCTGATTTTTCAGCGTATCCATTTTTTCTGTGATCAGTCGCATTTCATGCTCTATGCGTTGTATTTCCGCAGTAATGCCCTCATAAGATTTTAAGGTCTCTTTTTCCTGCTGCAGTTTTCCCTCCAGTTCTGTTCGTCTCTGTTCATCCTGCCGTTTTTTCTGAACCTTTTCTTCCATATCCTGGTGCTTCTTTTCCTGCGACAGACCAATTTCCTGTATTTTTTCAAACAACACCAGCTTCTGTTTATATTCTTCAATCGTTCTGCCTAATTTTTCACAGCATTCCGTTTCCTCTCCTGCCCTGTCCATATCCGCTTTTGCCTGCACCAGAAGCGCTTCTAAGTCCTTCAGCTTCTGCTGTTTTTCTTCCAACAACCGCCTTCTGTCTGCATTTTCACGCACTTTCCCGCTAAGTTCATCCATATTTTTTATTTGCTGATCCAGCGCCTCTTTTTTCTTTTGCAGGCACTCCAACGCAGATTTTTCCGCTTTACAAAGTTCTTCTAAAAGTGAGATTCCCTCCTCGATCCTGCCGTCAAATTTTTCCTTTTTTAAAAGATTTATTTTTTCTGCGATCCTTGTCCCTTCTTCATCCAGAGAGTCACTCTCACAGACAATTCCCTCCATATACTGATTGATGCTGCGCCGCAGTTCATCATATTCTTTCCATTGTTTTTTTACGGCATCTTTCAGTTTGTCCTGCAGCACACGATAAATATCCGTCCCGAATATCTGACGAAAAATCTTTCCTCTCTCCTCCGTATTGGCAAACAATACTTTCTGAAAATCCCCCTGTGCGATCATTGCTATCTGGGTAAACTGTCTGCAGTCTAAACCGATCAGCTCTGTGATGGCGCGTGTGACCTCTCTGCTTTTTGTCACTGGTTCTCTGTCATCCGGGTATTCTAGTGCAGCATTCGCCTTTTCCGTTGTCATTCCCGTTCCACGTCCCTTCGGACGCATATATTCCGGGTTACGCTCTACTGTATACCGTTTATTTGCGTACTCAAATGTCAGACGCACGAATGTTTTCACGTCATCTTTTGCATATTTGCTGCGGAACATATCCGCTTTGCGCACATCACCACTGGCTTCCCCGTACAGCGCAAACGTGATTGCATCAAAGATCGTGGTCTTTCCTGCCCCGGTATCCCCTGTGATCAGAAATAATCCCTGCGATCCAAGCCGTTCAAAATCTATGGTCTGCTCCCCCGCATACGGGCCAAATGCACTTATTGTAAGACTGACTGGTTTCATAAATCGTTCCTTTCCTGCCGCTCCTATTTTCTCTCAAATCCCAAATATCTCGTTCCCTGAAACATCAGTTTTCCTGTATTTGCTTCTCAAACTATTTTTTCAGGAACTTGTCAATGCACCAGCTCTTCCATCAGTTCTCTGACAAAATCCCGCTGTTCTTCACTCATCTGCTGATTATTCTGTATCTCGTAAAATTCTTCAAACAGTTCCATCTCTGATTTTTGCTCCACATGTTCGGTCACCTCAACCTGCCTGCTCTGTCTGGTCCTGCTGTTATCATAGACAAGCTGCATCAGATTCGGGTATACCGTCCGAAGCTTTGCCATTCCATCCGGCACATCCTCCTCATCGGTCAGTGTGATCTGCAGATAATCGTCTGTTTCTGTGCCCTCATAAAAATCTTTCGACATCAGTTCCATGTATGTTCCCCGGATCTTTCTCAGATCACGAAGCGGTTTTAACGGAACTTTTTCAATGAAGATATCTCCCTTTTCCTTTATCTCCATGACAACAACAGACTTTTTCTGTTCCGCTTCGGAGAAAGAATATTTGAGCGGAGTCCCGCAATAGCGCAGTGTCTCCCTCTCGATATGCTGCGGGCTATGAATATGCCCTAATGCAACGTAATCAAAAACATCAAACACTTCCGCCCCAATCTGGTCTAATCCACCCACCGAAACTTCCTCCGACTCACAGCGCGAAGCCCCTGTCACAAACTGATGTGCCACTAATATATTCCGCTTTGATGCGTCCACCGGCATATGAGATACGACAAACTGCAGGGCATCCTGATATGTTTCCACTGTCTCCACATCATCTTCCTGTGCCAGATCCTGTTTTGTCCCGGCATCTTTTTTTCCAATGGATATCCCCTCTGTCACTTTCCTCCATGCATGGCGCACGACCGCCGGGCGGATAAACGGCAGCAGCCAGATGCAGAGTTCCCCATATGCATCCTGACATGTAACACACCTCACCTCTCCATCATAAACCGGTGAAACATAGACTTCCCGGCTGCTCATAAGCTGTGCACCAAATGCAATACGTTCCGCGGAATCATGATTTCCACTGACTGCAAACACCTTTTTCCCGCAATCAGCAAGTCCCGTGAGAAACTGATCAAACAACTGTACCGCCTCCGCAGACGGAACCGGCTTATCATAGATATCCCCCGCGATCATAACCGCATCCACCTGTTTTTCCAATGCGATCTCTTTGATCTGCCGTAAAATATATTTCTGATCTTCGATCATGGAAAACTCATTGACTCTTTTTCCAATATGCAAATCCGAGATATGAAGAAATTTCATGCTCTCCTCCTATACTATTTCATTCGTAATACTTTACTTAACTATACCATATAGCGTCCCGAAATACAAACATATGTTTTGTTTTTGTTGCTTTTTCACAAAAAAACAGATCTCAGAAAATAAAAACCACTTTCTGGAGATCCATTTTTCTATTTATTTTGTTTCCATTGTAACAGCAATGCCGAATTGATGATGACGAGCACAGAACCTGCATTATGTACCAATGCTCCCACGACCGGATTTAAAATTCCGATGATTGCAAGCACGATCGCCACAAAGTTAAGCCCCATCGAAAAACTCATATTGCATTTGATCGTGATCATCATCCGCCTGGATAATGCAATCAGATGCGGCAGTTCTTTTACTTCATCATCCACCAGCGCAATATCTGCTGCATCCAACGCAATATCACTTCCAACACCGCCCATCGCAATTCCGATATCCGCTTTTTTCTGTTCCGCCGGCAAGGTAATCTGCGCTAAGACATCCTCACACGGCACATCCTCGTCAACCATACGGTCGATTGCCTGTACCTGACCAATGATTTTTGACAGTCTTATTTTTCACTTATCTCTTCCAGAATTTCTATCGGATGCGCATCAGTAACAAAGATCATTCCATCGTACAATTTTTCCGGCGATTGTGATACGCGGTAACTTTGAGGAAAAATGCTCATAAAAAACGCACTATAGCCCTCTCCTAACGATCCCATAGAAACATGATCTGTAATCTGCTCTTTCAGTTGTGAATTTTCCGGAACCTTTGAAAAATCCAGCCAGCACATATCATAACCGGCTTTCTTCGCGGCTTTCGCTAGAGGATCATAGGAATAAAACGTGTGCGTGATACGCTTTCCATCATTTTTCGGAAGATTGCAGTTCGTCTTGTAAAAATCTGTTCCTATTGCAAAATATCCTTCTCCAAGTTCATCCGATAAAATATTTCCCATAACCCTGTTATCCGTGCCATAATTTCCAGACCGCTCTATATGTCCATTGTGACCGGAAATAAAAATACATGAATTGCCCCTCTGCTCTTCCATAGAAAGGATCCACAGCACATTTTCTGCCATCAATTGGTCTCTGAGCACATTTCCTTCTACGGCAGAATTGATCACTTTCCCAAGAGAAATATTCTGCAGCAGCGTATCTGCCAGATGATCCGCCTGTACAATGTCCTTTACATCTGATTTTTGTAATTCTTCTTTTATTTCTGTGATCACTCTGCTCTGCTGTTCAACATCATACTCACTGTGCTGTTCTTCTGTATCCTCCAGTTTCTTCAGTTCTGTCACATCTATCCCCGCCTTTTCACATGCTTCAATCAGATACTGCAGATTATAGGACCATCTTTGCATGTCAAACCCATAAAACCTTAAATCATCTCCATCTTTTGCAGTCTCATTGTATTTTCGCATATAAGAGATCAGATCTGCCATCTCATCAGTTCTGTATATTGCAAAGCCAATCGCCGCGGCAGCCTGCTCTGCCGTTCCTTCCCCACCGTGAATGTAGCGGTTCACATACTCGCATCCACCGTAGTCTCCCTCCAGTGCAAATGCTCTTATCCCGGCATTTTCCACCAGATTTTGAAATAAGGAAAGTTTTAACTGCTGAAACTCTGCATTTCCATGGGATGCCTCCCCCAGTGCCACAATTTTTGTTTTCTCCGGTATCTTTAAGTCCTCCACCTGCTCTGCATATTGTGCAAATTCCGTTGTATCTGCACATGGTCCGGTTCCAAATCCTCCAAAATGGGAATATATGCTGCCGGCGGCAACAATACCTAACAGGATTATACCTGCGACAGCCCAGATTCGCGAATGTTTTTTCTTTTTCATAAATTTTCCTCCCCAAAAATTATCTACTTTACTTAATTCACGACTTTATCTTAACAAAAAAGGAAATGTACCGCCATTTTATTAGCTTACATTTCCCTGATAAATCTTACATTTTTGTAAGATTGGAAGAATCTTCAAATTTATATTGCAAGATAACTTTACTTCCCAAAAGTGTGATCGCCTTTTGTGGACAATTACATATACAGCGGTAACACATCGTACATTTGCTGCCTGGATGAGGTCTTCCATTCTCCATCGTGATATTTTTCATGGGGCAGATTTTTGCACACTTACCACACCCCACACAATCCTGATTTATTTTCAGCTGATCCGTATATCCCGCTGTCTTTTTATAAAACCAGAGCCTTTGTCCAAAAAGTCCTGCTATATGGGCGAAAATTGTCAACCCCTCCGCAGGATAATCCCCCTGCCTGATCCGTTCTGCAGCTTCTTTCAATTTTTCATCCGCTTTTCTGATAATCTTTTCATTTTCTTCTGCAGATTTTTTCAACATTTTACTGTCACATATGGAATCCGGCATTTTAATATGTACGCCGCCTAAAATCACTGCTCCGTATTTTTTCAGAAGTCTTGCTGCACATCCGGAGCCGTCCCCGCTAAATGCTCCCATGGTCGCGACACATATCATTTTCCTGCCTTTCCATAAAGAGGCATGCATTTGGATAAAATCTCTTACCATGTATGGTGCATTCGAAAACTGCGTCGGATACCCAAGGATCACTGTTTCGTTTCTTTTTATTTTATCAATGATAAATTCATCTTCTAACGGAACCACATCGGCTGACGCATCGATTAATTTTACCAGCTTTGTAACGCAGTATTTCGTATTACCTGTACCACTCAAATAAATTCCTAACATACACTTACTCTCTCCCGATAGAATTTTATGCATTTCCTTTAAGTGCAACCTCAACCGCCTTCTTAATAACAATACTCGAATTCGTCGCACCTGAAACTGTATCGACGTCTATTCTCTGTTCATCAACGATCTCATTTGCAACAGCTTCTGCGGCTTTGCCACGTTCCTGTCTGTGTTCTAAAATACGAACATCTATAATCTTCCCACCACTCACATCTACTTCCACTTTTGCATATATAAAATTCACATCATATTCTCAGATATAAACTCCATCCGGAATATCCGAAATATTTACTTCTTCAATAGTCGTTTCCTTTACCGCCCGCTTATACTCTCCAACACGATCTATATAAGCAGTTCCAAAAATTGATGCTAAAAGAAGAAACAACATAATAAGAATCATCACTATCTTTTTTCTGGATATACTCATTTCAAACTCCTCATCTTTCTATTATTCTGGTATTTTCTCTATGGAATGGTACAGCATACCAAAACCATCCTCTAAAAATTCACTCTTTGATAAATCCATCGACATTTTGATATATTCTTCCTTATTCGCTGCAAGCTGTATCAGTCCTGCTAACATTCCCCAGAACTGAAAGATCGTAGGCATTATTTTTAAATCCTCTCGCAAATCACCATTTTGAATGCCCGCCACTAAAAATTCTTTCATTTTTTCATTGATTTCTTCCCCCACATGATAGGTAGCTTTCTCTTCTGGCAGGTAATCATGATCTTTAAAATCAACATTAATTTTGTCCAACACCATTTTAAAATAAAACGGAAATTCCTCCTGATACTGTATTAAACCTTTACAGATCATATCGTATCTAGCCCTTGTTGTCTGCTGCTCTTCTAACGCAGTAACTATATATCCATATAATTTTTGCATGCTCTCTAAAACCAGCAGACCAATGATCTCCTCTTTGTTTTCAAAATATACATATAACGTAGCTTTACTGTATCCGGCAGCTTCTGCAATATCACTCATGGAAGTTGCCGTGATTCCATTTTCCATAAACAGTACCGATGCCGCTGACGCAATATTTTCTCTATGTACTGCCCTCGGTTCTTTTTTTCTTCGTCCCATATACCTCTCCTCTTCAGTTAATTAAACTCTTGGTTTAATTATATTGATAAATATATGGATTGTCAATCCTTACCTTTACACAACACAAAAACCCGCACAAACCTTTCGGTTCATGCGGGTTTTCCCCTATATATTACCTTTTCCCAAAAATAACATATCCCCTTTTTAATTGATGCAATACAAATTATTTGTCTGCGATAGCAGCCCTGTGCATGCAGCACAGACTGCATTTTACCTTATAACAAATTATTTATTTGCAATAGCAGCCTGTGCTGCAGCTAAACGAGCGATCGGCACACGGAATGGTGAACAGGATACATAATCCAGACCAATCTTGTGGCAGAACTCAACAGATGAAGGATCTCCACCGTGCTCACCACAGATACCAACATGGAGTTTCGGATTAACCGGTTTTCCAAGTTTAATAGCTGTCTCCATTAACTTACCAACACCTGTCTGGTCAAGTTTTGCAAATGGATCGTTCTCGAAGATCTTTGTATCATAGTAAGCATTTAAGAACTTACCAGCATCATCACGAGAGAATCCAAATGTCATCTGAGTTAAATCGTTCGTACCGAAGCAGAAGAAATCAGCTTCTGTAGCGATCTCATCAGCTGTAAGAGCAGCTCTTGGGATCTCGATCATAGTACCAACTTCATACTCTAATTTAACGCCTGCTGCTGCGATCTCAGCATCTGCTGTCTCAACAACAACTTTCTTAACGTATTTTAACTCTTTAACTTCACATACAAGTGGAATCATGATTTCTGGTTTTACTGTCCAGTCTGAATGTTTCTTCTGTACGTTGATAGCTGCACGGATAACAGCTTTTGTCTGCATCTTAGCAATTTCTGGATAAGTAACTGCAAGACGGCATCCTCTGTGTCCCATCATTGGGTTGAACTCATGTAAAGAAGCGATGATGTTCTTGATGGTCTCAACAGATTTACCCTGAGCTTTTGCAAGTTTCTCGATATCTGCTTCTTCAGTTGGAACGAACTCATGAAGAGGTGGATCAAGGAAACGAATTGTAACTGGGTTACCTTCCAATGCTTCGTAAAGTGCTTCGAAGTCTCCCTGCTGATATGGAAGAATCTTCTCAAGAGCAGCTTCTCTTTCTTCTACTGTATCAGAGCAGATCATCTCACGGAATGCAGCAATTCTGTCTTCCTCAAAGAACATATGCTCTGTACGGCAAAGTCCGATACCTTCTGCACCAAGCTCACGAGCTTTCTTAGCATCTGCTGGAGTATCTGCATTTGTACGAACTTTTAATGTTCTGTATTTGTCAGCCCATGCCATAACACGACCGAACTCACCAGCGATTGTAGCATCAACTGTCTTGATAGCTCCATCGTAGATGTTACCTGTTGTACCATCGATAGAGATGTAATCTCCTTCATGGAACTCTTTTCCAGCTAATGTGAATTTCTTATTTTCTTCGTCCATAGCGATATCGCCACATCCGGATACACAGCATGTACCCATACCACGTGCAACTACGGCTGCGTGGGATGTCATACCACCACGTACTGTTAAGATACCCTGGGAAGCCTTCATACCAGTGATATCTTCTGGAGAAGTCTCAAGACGTACTAATACGACTTTCTCTCCTCTTGCATTCCAAGTCTCAGCATCTTCTGCTGTAAATACAACTTTACCACAAGCAGCTCCTGGAGATGCTCCAAGACCTTTTCCAAGTGGAGTTGCAGCTTTTAATGCAGCAGCATCAAACTGTGGATGTAATAATGTATCTAAGTTACGAGGATCGATCATTAATACTGCTTCTTCCTCTGTCTTATGTCCTTCATCAACAAGGTCGCAAGCGATCTTTAATGCAGCTGGAGCTGTTCTCTTACCGTTACGGCACTGTAACATGTAAAGTTTCTTGTTCTCTACAGTGAACTCCATATCCTGCATATCATGGTAGTGATTCTCAAGAGTCTCACATACTTTTAAGAATTCAGCGTAAGCTTCTGGAAATTCCTGCTCCATCTGTGCGATTGGCATTGGAGTACGAACACCGGCAACTACGTCTTCACCCTGTGCATTGATTAAGAACTCACCCATAAGTTTGTTCTCACCTGTAGCTGGATCACGTGTAAATGCAACGCCTGTACCGGACTCGTTATTTAAGTTACCGAATACCATTGGCATTACGTTAACAGCAGTTCCCCAGGAATATGGGATATCGTTGTCACGACGGTAAACGTTTGCACGTGGGTTGTCCCAAGAACGGAATACAGCTTCAATAGCAAGTTTTAACTGCTCTACAGGATCTGAAGGGAAGTCTGTTCCTAACTGGTTCTTGTACTCAGCTTTGAACTGCTCTGCTAATTCTTTTAAGTCTGCTGCTGTGAGGTCGATATCGAATTTAACGCCTCTTTCTTCTTTCATCTTGTCGATAAGCTGTTCGAAATATTTCTTACCAACTTCCATAACTACGTCAGAGAACATCTGAATGAAACGTCTATAGGAATCGTAAACGAAACGCTCGAATGCTGGATCTGGGTTACCAGCGATCATAGCTGCAACAACATCATCATTAAGACCAAGGTTAAGGATTGTATCCATCATACCCGGCATTGAAGCTCTGGCACCTGAACGAACAGATACGAGAAGAGGATTCTTAAGGTCACCGAATTTCTTTCCGTTAACCTCTTCCATCCATTTTACACCTTCCATAGTCTGAGCCATAATCTCATCATTGATCTTACGTCCATCCTCGTAGTACTGTGTACAAGCCTCTGTAGTGATTGTGAAACCCTGTGGTACAGGAAGTCCAATCTCTGTCATCTCAGCGAGGTTAGCACCCTTACCACCGAGAAGATTACGCATGGTCATGTTACCCTCTTTGAAGGTATATACCCACTTGTTTGCCATTTTGCAATTCCTCCTAAACTTTATTTCTGGTATGGTAAAAAAACCATCCATATACTTGATTAATGTGTGCCCTTATACAAGCGCACACATTAATAATACCATAATTTCAGCAAATATCAACTAATTTTTATTATCTTTTCCCTTATGTTTCATACTATTTTTTTGAACACGGACAGACTTAACATTCTTTACTATGACAAATATCATAATTGCAACAATTGCAACTATCCCAAGCGCACCAATAGCCAGCGGAACGACCATTCCACTCTCACTGATCATGGTGGCAAGCGGTACCTGCTCATCTGCTATATCATGCTTATTGTCGTTTGCCGCCTGTGGTACCTGCTCATCTGCTATATCAGTATTTGGCTGTGCCTGCGGTGCCTGGATGCCATCCTGCGGATCATTCTGTCCGTCAGGCACTATTGTGTTTGCGGCATTTGCTCCATCTGCAGCTCCGTTATTTGCCGCTCCTGCTGCATTGCCTGCCCCGGCTGCATTTGCAGCTCCTGCGGCTGCCTGATTGCCGCCTGCCGCAGTATTGTCATTTGCTCCATTTCCGGCAGCCGCCATGCTTGATGCAGCCCTTGAATATACAAAATTGAACACGTTTTCTGATGTATTTGACGACAGCTTTCCTGTCTGATTATAGCTGTCCGGAATATATCCATCTATATACAGATAAGCTATAACCGGCTCATCGCCCACATTACCATAATAGGTACGGCTTTCAGCAAGCTTATTGCCATCTGTATCCACATAGTTGACTGTATACTCAGCAAGCTCGCCCGGTATGCCGTATGCTACAACATAGTCCTGATCTCCCGATACGAGAAAAGCCGACTGTGCAACCGTATTATTGTCACGGCCGCTTAATCTGATTCCCTTTACATAGTACTTGCTGTTTTCATTAAGTGCCACACTGCCCTGTGCATCACAGCTGATGACATCTCCATATTCAAGACCTGTGACAATTATTTTGTCTCCTTTAGCAGAAACAGAAACCGAAGCCTCATTGCCTGATGCCTTGCGCACCTGCACACCACCGTTTATGCTTCCCTGACCGCCGGCCGAGAAGGAAACTGTGTATGTATATGAAAATGCCTTTGCATCTTTTGTCTGTGAGAAAACACCGGTTATGACAACAAGAGCTGCAAGAAAATATTTAAGCAATCTTTTCATTTTGCTTAGCCCCCTTTCTGTCACTTGCGAAAGCCAGTACCATCAAAATAATACCAATCACAAACACTACAGCTGACGCTATTGACCAGATATCTCCGGTCTTCACCTTGCTCGTTGTAGTTGTAAATGTAGGTGGATTTTGCAAAGTCGGATTTGAATTGTCCTCCACAGCAAAGTTCATCATGAGCTTTGCGAGTGTATCCTGATATATATTACCCTGACTTTCTCCGTCAAGTCCTACTAAAAGCTTCACACTGCCTCCCTCTCCAGGCTCTAAGGTCTTTAAATAAAAAAACTTATCCAGAGAGTTTGTAGCCTCATTGAGTCCTTTTCCGGCCGTTGCCTCCTTCTCTCCACCTACGCTGGTGCTGCTGTATATAGTGTCCTCTTTTCCATCCGGTCCTACGAAAGTAAGAATATATGAGTATCCACCATTTTCAGCCACAGCCTGTGTATCCTCAAGACTCTTTAATACATCATTGGACATATACCATTTCGTCGAAATACTGCTGTTATTCTTTATATCAACGGAAAATATGACAGAATCTCCCGGCTCCATCTGAGAGACAGAGGCTGCTATTTTATTTGAATCGAACGAACTGACCATCTCCTTGCCGGTAAACTCACATGAGCCGGCTGCAGTAGTATTCTCATCTGCAAATACAGTGCCTATCGAACCAAGGATAAACAACATGCATGATAATAATGCGATAAATTTTTTCATATTGTCCTCCTTTACTCTAAGCTAAGTGCCCCGTCATCTGATATATTTACATCAACACCCCACGCACTCTTAATTGCGTCCTTTGCATTGTGTGTCTGTACTGCATCAACAGTCGCCTCCAGCACAAAGCACGCACCATCATACTCATATGTTGTAGTGATGGTGGTAAGTCCGTTGTCATCAGTCTGTGATGTCTGACCCACAATAGCTGCGATATCGCCGGATATACTGATTTTGTCTGTAAAATCAGTGGATGTCTGACCTTTTTTTAAAATAGAATTGTAGTAAAATACATTTCGCTCTGTAGTCTCAGCACTCTCATCCTCTGTCCAGCCATCGTTTGTAAAGTCAATCTGTATCTTTGATGGATCAAGTTTTGAAAGCTTATCACCTGTCTCCTTGTCTGCCCAGTAATGCTGCACAGTCACTCTCACATACTCATCTATCGAGCCGCTGTTTTTGACAGCAAGCTTCTCATCGTACTTTTTGTCGAGAATCAGTTTTTCATCTCCGGCATTCTTTAGCATATCTCCAAGCAGCACTCCTGTTGCCTCGCTCCAGTCATCATCCTTATGCTTATAATCACGCCAGCTCACATCATTGCCATTCTCAGTCAAAGTAACACCGATGGATTTGATGTCAATCTGAGCCAGATAATTATCACTCATATATGTAAGAGTCGCTTTTGTAGATCCAATCGTCGATGCTGCAAGCATTATCGCAGAGGATGCTGCAAGTATAATTGGAAGTTTTCTCTTCATTACTCTTCGCCCTCCTCTTTATCATATTGTGCTGTCGCATCCCATTTTGCATCAGGTGCGACACACGGATTGCCATTCTCATCATATGTGACAGGAGTACACTCCTGAACCACAACTACATTGAAGCTGGTCTTTACCTTTTCACTAACTGTGATAGCTGCAACAATTGGCTCGGTTTTGCCCCCAACCGGCACTACCTGGCTGTAATACCAGTAGCCATCATCTGAAAGGCTCCAGTTTGAGCCTGATGCCTGTATATCAAACTGGCTTGCTGCAATTACCTTTACCCTGACAAAACAGTCTGCTTTTCCTGTATTCTCAATCTCAATAGTTTTCTTCCAGTCCTTAAACTTCTCCTTGACATCAGTTGTAGGACCGATATCTACTGAGATACCGCCCTTTGCCGTAGCATAGGTTGTAAAATATGCCAGTGTCGGTTTAACTGAAACACCACAGACAATGAGCGTTGCAGCAAAGGCTGCACATACAAGAATACGGTGATTTCTATTAAGTTTTTTACAAGACTCTGATAATTTTTTCATTAATTCTGCACCCATTCCCATCCGGTTCCGTCATACTCAAAATGGTTTACGACACCGGTACTATAAATCAATTTGTCGTTGTAATCGTTTGTGAAATCAACATCTGCGGTCTCACCGGCCACAATCTGTGTCTCTATGCTGTCTGAGGAGGTCACCTGATAACTGCCAGCGGCATATACCTCCTTTACTATCACCCTTGACCCTGCCGGAATATTGTCAATAACTACGCTCTTAGCTCCTGTACTGTCAAATCTGATTGACGCAATATCGGAAAACACCACCTTGCCATCCCTGTCGTAGGCCTCAACATCAAATGCAAACACCGGCTCACCAAGTGCTGTATTGTATGTCTTTAATGTTTTAGTAATCTGTAAGCTTCCCATAAGCCCGGTCTGTTCAGGCTTCAGCTCGATATCGATATCATCATATATCCATGAATCTGAGCCGCTTCCTGTCATGGCAAACTCATTATTAGGAGCCGAAACCAGATACGGCACAAATGTGTATCCAAATCTTGCCGAATTAGCCGGCTTTGCATACACCAGATACAGTCCCGTCTTAACACCTGTGACGGTTCCCCTTCCGTTTGAAACATCTATTTTCTCATCTGCTGTCAGAGAACCTTTGTCTGCAATGTCCGCAGCAGTCTTTGCCATCTTTTCCCAGTCATCTGCGGTAGTTTTGCTACTGATATCTGATATAGATTTAGCCAGCTTATCAAACTGCTTCGTTGCAGTGTATACATCATTCTCATCTACATCTGCCACTCTGTAAAGCTCTACAGGAAAATCCACAGTGTACAGATCCTCCCATGTATCAGGGATATCAACTGTTATAGAGCATTTCTTATCAATATCAATATGCGTCCTTGCAAAAATGCTTCCACATGGCAGGGAAAACAAGACAATCGCTGCTATAACTATACTGACAGCTCTTTTTATACTATTGTGCATTTTTCCTCCTTCCTGATTCTATCTGAATCTATACAATATCGTTTTACTAAGTATCTTACAAATTATAATATACAAAACCAGAAACAAAATACCAAGCACTATGGCTTCATGTAACGGCTGTACCTGCTTTACATCCTCGACAATAAGTCCCTGTGCATCATTTGCAATCCTGTGACCTCTGATAAGAAGCCTGTGGGAATTCACACCATACGGTGTACATGTGATAAGAGTACAGTAATCCTGTCCTTCCTCAATCTTTAAGTCATTAAGCTCATCTGGTAAAACAATCCTTATCTGATCAACCTCGTAGGTCAGTGTCTCGCCAAGCACATACAGCTTGAAGGTGTCACCCTCTGCCATCTGGTCAATATCCGTAAAAAGCTTAGATGACGTAAGTCCTCTGTGTCCTGAAACAGCACAATGTGTGCTTGCTCCGCCAACCGGAAGCGATGTACCCTCGATATGGCCAACACCTATCTGAAGTATTGTATTGTCTGTGCCGTGGTAAATCGGCAATGAGACATTGATGGACGGAATCTCAACATAGCCCATGACTCCTGTGCCAGATACATCAAGTAGGCTTTCATACTCTGCTCTGTCCGAATCAGACATATCATATCTGTCCTGCTTGCTTAATAGCTTTTCATTGTAAGCCTCTGCCGCCTGTCTCATTTCTTCAAGCTTTTGTTCATCTGTATTGTCTACTGCATCGACATAGCTTGCAATTGCCCTTGACTGATGGAATGAATTCCAGTAATCACTCACCGTCGGATATAGCAGTAAGGACAGTCCTGCAAGAAACACTATGACAAACAAAATAGTTGATAATTTTCTTCTCATAGCACTCTCCTTACTGTTATCATTTGCATATAATTATGCCTATTGTAACTGCCACGAACCACTAAAGTGGCCCATGGCAGATATATTTTATCATAAAATGATATTATTTAACACGCTTCTTTGTTACAAGAACAATTCCGCCACCTACAACTAATATAGCACCGATTACATAAATTGCAACACGTCCGGCACCACCGGTTGAAGGAAGGACTGAGCCCTTTAAGTTCTGTACAGGTGTGCTTAAGCTGCCCTCAGCTTTATCTGCTTTAAGTGTAATATTACCGGTCACCTTATCTCCACTTAATGAATTAAGCTCAGGAGCATCAGACTCAATTGAGTGGTCTGCTGTGATTGTGAATGCAATATCATTTGCAGTATTGTATTCATCAGGAGTCTTTGTCTCCTTAAGTACATAATCACCATCATCAAGACCGCTGAATGTGAAGACATCATTCTTATCACCGGAAATTACCGCTTTGATTTCTTTGTCTGCTTCGCCTTTAATCTTTTTATAAAGAGTGAACTCTGCACCATCGAGTGCTTTATTGTTCTCATCTACCTTGTTGATTACAACCTTGTATGTAAATACGATTACTGTATCTTCCGGAGTCTCACCTTTGTCTCCCTCTCCGCCATTGTTAGGGTTGTTAGAGAACTCAAGCTTAACCTTATTTGGGTTTCCTTTTGAACCGATAACAGCATTCTTATTGAGAGTTGCTTTGTACTCAACTACAACCTTATCACCATTTTTAGCTTCAAATCCCTCTGCTAAAATGTTGTCACATGTAAAAGTAAGCTTTTTGCCAGCTGCGTCATAATTTGTTGTAAAGAATGATGTAACATCCTTATCACCTAATTTAACAGTAACAGTTCCTTCATTGTAATCAAGTCCCTGTGAAAGAGTATCATCAAATTTGAGGAAATATGACTTATATGACTCAACATTTACAGGTAATGTAGCTGTAAGCTGGAATGGAACTGCATCTGTGATATCATAATCGGCTGAATCCTGCCATCCGGTTGTATCACCTGTTGTGTCATTTGTATCTTTTACTTTCTTCTCAACAGAAGGTACATCTGTCTTTGGTGTGATTGTTGTATTAGCAACGATATTGAGAATATACTCTGTGTAAGCCTCGTCACCTGTTAAAGAGCTGTCCTTATCCTTGATGAGATAGTAACCAGGCTCAAGTCCTGTAATCTCAGTCTTGGCATTGTCCTGTGTTACTGAAACAGAACCTGCTGCTGTAGTGCTTAAAGCTTGAGCAATTTTCTGTGCCTCTGCCTTAAGGGCTGAAGAGTTTGACTGCATTCCTGAAAGCTTCTCTACATAAGCTTTTGCATCCTTATTAGACTCAAGATCTGTCTGTTTGTCTTCCTGGATACCGCTACCCCAGCCTACGTTTGAAAGTGTTTTCTCTGATTCTGAAAGGTCACCCTTTAAAATCTGGTAAGCCTCATAAGTGTGGCCTGCCTTTGCATTATTAACCGTGATGGTAAATGTTTTTTTGGCGCCTTCGCCCTCAGCAAATACTGTAACGCTCATTGCAAGTGTAAGTATCATCGCAAGAACTAAAGCAATGCTTCTTTTGATTGTTTTCATATTGCATTCTCCTTTTTATAATGTTTTATGTTTTTATAGAAAAGTGTTATTGCAGCTATTGCTATAAGCACAACTCCACTTAACATATACAACCATCTGTTACCGCTTCCACCTGTTTCCGGAAGCTGATACTCTATGAGTTTGTTTGTAATCTCAACAGTACCGGACTCTATTGCATTGGCGCTGCCCGGTGCAACGTTTGCATCAGTCTTTGTGATTTGAGTACCATTTATATCCTTAAATATATATGAAACATCATAGCCTGACATACTGTTGTTCTGATTTATTCCAACCTCTGTCACATAATATTTATATGTGGTACCGGTCAGAATACCATTTTCATTTACACCCTGCAATGGCAGATTTTCAAATACATATGACCATTCACCTGCCGAATCAGCTGTCACCTCAACCGGATTGCCATACTTCTTATCATTATCAGCCGAATCCACCTGATGCAGCTGCAGATAAATCTTTCCATCAGTCTTACTTAATGGATTGTTCTTTGAATCAGTCCATTTTTTATCAACCGAAATGCTTGTTGTCGAAACAGCTACATCCTCATAATAGTACGGTGTATTTACCTTCGCCATATCACTTCCCTGTAATGAGCTGTTTTCAGCTATAACAGGATGCGCCGAGGTATCTGCACTGAAATAGAAATACTCCTTATGAGGCTCAGTCGAGAGTATATAACCATCCGGAGCCTTTGTCTCAACTATATAATACTGCGTATTATACTCCAGATTATCAGTACTCATACTGATATCAATTCTGCCATTCTTATCAGTGGTATACTTGCCTAACGACTTGTATGAACCATCCGATGTGTATCCAAACAGCTCAAACTCTGCGCCCTCCAGCTGCTTTCCATAATTAGTCTTATCTACCTTATACAAGGTAAATGTATTACTCTTAATTACTCCGGCAGATGATTTTGACTCTTTGTAAACAGTCTGGTTATCCTTTCTGTCTTCTCCTTTTTCGACGCCCTCAAGCTTTGCTGTATTGCTGACATCCATCTTTATAGTATTGTATTGATCCGGCGTACCAAGCACCTTTGCATTCACCTGATATGTATAAGTAAGCATTATCGCCTTGCCATCAGGTATATCTGCACTGATTGTCCTGTATGATGTATCATTCCATTCATACGTGCCATCTTTAGTTGTATACGCCCACTTACAGCCATCTACCGTATCGCCTGCTTTGTATGTGCAATCATCCTGCTTTATTGCCTGCCTGAACTGAACAGTAGCCGGCATTAGATCTATATACCACAATGCCTGTGGGCTGAATGTCATCGTCTTGAATTGAAGCACATCTGTTAGCTTTAATGTATCACTATTATGCAGATAGTCCTTGCCATCAGGGTTTATTATAACTGTATAACGCAGCCTGTGATTATCCTCATCCCACTTGAAGTTCTTGGAAACAACCTTATCGCCCTCAGTAGGATTATCACTACCAGACTCGCCAGGCTTTGACATGGTCTGTGTCTGTTGAGCCCATCCCATATCATTGTTTGTATTCGAGGATGCTGTAGCCATATTCTTATAATCCACTGATTTACCGGCCTCAAAATTCTCAAAGTCATCTATCGTACACTTATATACTACATATATGTGAGAGTTCTCAAACCAACCATGTATCGTTGTATTGTTCTCATCAGGCTTTGTAACCCCTGTAACAACGGTATTAGTGGACTCATCTAACGTTGTACTTGTTTGAATTCCGTTTATGAACCAGTCGCCGTCAGTTACGGTATGCAATGTACCGTCAAAGTCATAATCTGTAAAGCCATCGTTATTCGGATATGCCAGCATTGTCTTTACGCTCTGCAGTGTGACACCATCCGGAAGCTTATCAGTGATGGTATACTCTGTTGCATCGGCATCCATAAGTACATCAACGCGCCATGTGAGTGTTCCATCGCTTTCTGTTGTTTTCAAATAAGTCTGACTTGTATTACCGTTTCCATCAGTCTTTACAATCTTTGATGTCGTATGGCTGTAAGATGCAGATGCACTTGAATTTAAAGCTTCAAATTTATTCACATATTCAACTCTTCCACTTGGCGTTGTGTCGGCGGTTGTGCTGTATGTAAATGCGACTGTCCTTTCACTGTTGCTTATCGGATAATCCTTATTAAAGCTGATATTTACCGAGGTAAATCTGTAGTCATCAGCTTCTGATAATATACTAAAATCGGCCGTTTTTGACTTATTATTCTTATCCAGATATTTAACAGTAATGTCACCGATATATCCATCAAACTTTTCCTTAACCTGACTTACAAAATCCTTCATCTGGGTATAAGTCATGTAATGACAATTCTTCCGGGATTTGGATGACATTGTATCGGCTATGCCAAACTCTTTAGGAAATCCCGATGCCGGAATTGTAAATTTTGCTTGCCACTTTAAAGTATACAGCCCGTTATCTGTCTTTTGAGCTTCAACAAGCCTCTTCGTAATATCCTGCTTTGTTTTTGGAACATTTACACTTGAAGAACCATCATATGACTTATCATCCTTAGTAAGGGTAGCCTTATTATTAAATTTCTGGTCATCAAATGTCCGCAATGCGTCTGTATAATATTTGACAGTATACTTATTGCAGTTCTTGTTACCATCTGTAGGATTAAATGTAACCGATGTCACCTTGCCACTGCTGTCTTTGTTAATTGTATATCCGTCACTAGGTGATATATCAATGCCTGTAATTTTATCAAACATATCATCTGTCAGGACAGCTCCCGCAATATCCTCACAGCTTTTATTTACTGTAACCGTCCAGATAATCCGGTTATTAGTCTTATCATATTTACCGGATTTCTCTATAAGATTTTTGTAATACTTCACATAGCTGCTTGATGTATCTATGACAGTTTCTTTTGATTTTTGGTCTGTTGAATTACCTGTAACGAAATTAGTTGCCTGCCATGTAGCATTATTTCCCAAATCTCCGGCATTGGTCAGGTAATACCTGTATGTAATAGAACAACTCTCACCTGCACTTAATTTTGGAAGCTTTGCAGTAAGTGTTGCCTTTCCCGCATCTGCCGGGTCATCCTTTCCTGTCGCCTTTGCAGTATAACTACGGTCAACAGCCTGACCGTTTTTCTTTATGCTGTAGGTAAATCCGGTAGTATCAACCCTCATACCATTGCCGTTAAATTCATCTGTGATTTCGATATCATCAGGTGTACCTTTTGTAGAGGACACATCCACAGTAAACTCAACATAATAATTACCATTTTCATCAATACCAATATTATTATTATTTGTATTGCTCTTCTTTACAGAAATATCGTAGTTTAAGGAATCATTTCCGTTCCAGTGGATATTATCCTTGTCTACTGTTATGGTAACATCACCACCGATATAGATATCCACATCACCGGAATCATTGGTCTTGCCCTCGCCAAGAGCTTCTGCCTTTGCCCAGCCTTTTATATCGCTGCTGTTACCCTCAATATAACCATCTGCAAACTTGATAAGAATTGCATATGTACCATCCTCATTCTTGATATATCTGTACTGAAACTGTTCCTTATCGCCGTTGTCATCACATTTTGTCTTCCAGTAATTGCACAGCTCATCCGGAATAGTCACCGATGGATCATAGACATAATAGTAATTCTTAACAGTATTGCCATTGGCATCTACCGTATCATTCTTTCCGATTCCAAAGTCCAACTGAACCTCAAGCTTGAACTTCTCGCCGTTCCAGTCCACCGGTTTGCCCTCACTTGACATTTTGGTATATGAGCCATTTGATTGCAGTTTTTGAAGATTAACATAGTTTTCTGTGACATTATCTATGGTAAAATCCTTCTGATTCTGATCTGCTGCTGATGCAGGTTGTATAAGTCTGTATGCAGTAATGCCCAGCACTATAACAGCCATCGATATAATAAATGTAGCAAGCTGTCTACGTCTTCTCACTCTTTTAAGACGTTCTTTGCCGAGACGTTCCATATCCTTATCCATTCTGCATCCTCCTTTCATAGAGTTATATATAATTTCATTTAATTAATCTCTTAATCATTATTCAACAGCTAATATATTACACCCTTTTGGTCACACAACGGTCACACGGGACTTTAAATCGGGATTTTCTATTTTTTTACCAAAAAGTTTCAAATAACACTAATCAATTTTGCCAATTTTAGACAACGGCCAGATGGCAAATGTGATTTTGCCGACCACCTGTTCCTCTGAGACACAGCCTATAGCTGTATTTCTCGAGTCAAGTGATACGCTTCTGTTATCGCCCATCACGAAAATTTTCGACTCCGGAACCTGATAAGGCAGCTCTATATTGCAGTCTCCTAAAGCTTTTTCCTTGAGATACGGCTCATCAATCGCAATATCGTTTACGTAAACAGTTCCATCATCCGATATATTGACCCAGTCACCCGGCATCGCAATAACTCTTTTTACAAGTATCTTGTTATTGTAATAAAAAGCTATGACATCTCCTGTTTTAAAGTCATGTCCCTTTGATGCCATAAGCACCTGCCCCTCCTGTAACGTCGGTGACATAGAGGTTCCGGTCACCTGCAAAATCGGAAGCCACAGGTTTGCGACCAATATTGCTGCCGCTGCCACTACCACAAGTGTTCCTACGGTATTGAAGAGTGTTGCTGCAAATTTGTTGTTATACTTCACTCTTCTTAGCTCCTGACGCAGCTCCTTTATGCCAAGATCATCGCTATAACGGTCATAGTCGTCTGTCATGATACTGCGATAGCCCGATGTATCTTCAGTCTTCTCAGCACTTTTATTCTCAACTTCTTTATTCTCAACTCTGTTTTCTTCTGAAACCTTCCTTGATATTTCCTTTTCTATATGTACAGATATATCCTCCGGCCGGTTTTCTTTTTTAGTTTGCTGATATTCCTTTTCTATTTCAATATTTTTTTCTATATCAATGGTTATATCAGGTGCAGGTGTTACATATTTGACCGGAATTATTTCCGCTATTTCCTGTGATATATTTTCATCAACATTTTTGGTCTGCTTATGTACCTGCGTTACTTTTTCAGATGACTTAACAGATGTTTCCATCATATGTGCCAAAAGTAAATCAAGCTTATCCTCATTGGTAAGTGGTTTCTGTTCGACATCCTTCAGCTCCTCATCTTTGCTTAAATCCACTACATCAATATTATTTTTGCTTTCTGCAACAGCTGCAGTATTGTTATGATTAATCTCTGCAACTACCTTTTTATTGTATTCAGCATCTGTGTAGCTTTTTGTCGAATTTGTAAGGTTAGCTGATTTATTCTGCTTAATTTTCTTCTGTTCTCTTTTTTTTCTTAGCTCAATGTACTTTACAGCAACTCTTGCCAGAGCATATATTGCCTTTTTATATATTTTTTCTATCATTCTTTTGTCCAATTATCCATTCATAAACACAAAATATTGCTTCTATATTATTTTCTTGTCAGATTATTTGAAGCCATTGATATTACAGCAGCAAATTTTTGGATTTCCTCTGTTGCTGACGTGAGTTTGTTAATTGCAGCATTGATATCACCCGATGTCTTTACCTCACGCTCAAGTGTCTGAATATGTTTTTTTGTCTCGTCAAGCTCTTTTCTTAAGTGTTCAACCTCTTTACTTCTGTCTAAAAGCATCTCTAGCAGCTCACTTCTGCTCAGCTTCTTTAATTCTTTTGCTTCCATATTCACAACCTCCATATATCAAAACAACCAAAGAATAGCTTACTATATCTTTGGTTGCCCTTTATTATCTGTATTATATTACAAAATTAAAATTCAAATTTCTTTGCAAAATAAGCATCAAGCTCATCAATTGCGATACGCTCCTGCTCCATTGTATCACGGTCACGCACTGTCACGCAGTGATCTTCCTCTGAATCGAAATCATATGTCACGCAGAATGGTGTTCCTATTTCGTCCTGACGACGATATCTCTTTCCGATTGTTCCTCTGTCATCATACTCACAGTTGTATGTCTTTGACAGCTGTGCAAATACCTTCTCAGCGCTCTCATTGAGCTTCTTTGACAGTGGAAGCACTCCAATCTTTACTGGTGCAAGTGCAGGATGGAAATGGAATACTGTTCTTACATCCGGCTTCTCCGGTGTACCGATATCCTCCTCATCATAAGCTGCACAAAGGAAAGCGAGTACTACACGGTCAGCACCGAGTGATGGCTCGATAACGTATGGCAGATATTTCTCATTCTTCTGGTCATCAAAGTATGTGAGATCCTGTCCTGAAACTTCCTGATGACGTCCGAGGTCATAATCTGTACGATCTGCAATGC
>OGUG01000214.1_pt1 | contig 30582 bp, 32 predicted proteins | sample 1573711 | NCBI WGS metagenome assembly OGUG01 (sample SAMEA2582006, study PRJEB24529) | metagenome | biome: Human gut stool | place: China | collected 2011 | reverse complement strand
ACAGAAAGAAGAAAACAGAGGAAATTTCTTAATTTCTACTTTCTGTAATCATACAATATTTGGAGATGATGTTGTTTTTCGTTATATTATCTGTATCAATTATGCTGACAATATACTATTTATGCATCATATTTACAATGTTCAAAAGATAAAAGTATTCTATATGCAAATGGATAGATTTATATATTTTATCTATCTGTTTGCAATTTTAATAATAACTCCTTGTATCCCGCCAGCCTTTCATATACGACCTGATTGCAACATATACCAGTTGCACGAATAATAAGAAAAATAGCAGATTGATTGGCAAGACTGTCTTTATCCAATCTCCAAAGTAGATTGCTATTTCCATGCTTATAATTGTTACCAATAGGGTAATCATATCCCAACAGCACTTCTTATATACCCCTGCAATCTTTATTCCGATAACTTCCAATTTATTATCTTCATTATATCATTCAATAGAACGAATGCATACAATTTCAATCCTGCCCATGAATCATATCACTCGTAATGTCCGACACCGCTTCCAGTCATCCAATCCGCAAAAATAGAAAAAAGTGGAAAAAACTTCTTGCAATTTATTATCTTTATTGCTATACTCAGTTAAAACATAATATTCCTATATGACAAGTAGGAAATGAAAGGAGCGATACCGTGAAATTTAATACATCTTTGCTGCACGGTGCTTTTCGGGGTGAACCGCAGACAGGAGCAACATTAACACCAATTTACCAGTCGAGTGCATTTGAACAGGAATCGGCGGAACGTCTGGAAAAGATATTTCATAATCAGGCTCCGGGATTTTCCTATACGAGGATCAATAATCCGACGGTGGAAGCATTTGAGAAAAGGATGACCGTGTTAGAGGGCGGTAAATCGAGCGTTGCATGCGCATCCGGAATGGCAGCGATGTTTAATGCATTTGCAAACATCTTACAGGCGGGAGATGAGATCGTATCGAGCGCGAGCCTCTATGGTGGAAGCATTGATCTCTTCCGGGATCTCGAAGCATTTGGTATCACGACTCATTATGTCGAAAACAACGATCTCGATGCATTCTGCAAAGCGACCAACGCACACACAAGACTCTATTTTGCAGAGACACTTGGAAATCCGAGGCTGGATGTGACAGATATCAAAGCGCTGGCAAAGCTGGCACATGAGAATGGCGTACCGCTCATTATCGACAACACAGCAGCCACCGCATATCTGGTAAAACCGCTTTCACTGGGCGCAGACATTGTAGTCAATTCCACTTCGAAATACATCAATGGAAACAGCAACTCGATCAGCGGAGTTATCACAGACGGCGGAACATTTAAGTGGGATACCGAAAAATATCCGGGTATGCGTGATTTTGTAAAATTCGGACCGTTTGCCTACACTGCAAAATTGAGAAACGGACTGTTCCGCAACACCGGAGCCTGTCTCTCGCCGCAAAATGCATTTTTAAACAGCATTGGGCTTGAAACGTTAGGACTCCGCATGGAGTGTATCTGCGACAATGCAATGCAGCTTGCGGCTTATATTGAAGAAAACTATAAAGACATTACGGTAAATTATGCAGGGTTAGAGACGAGCAACTGGCATGAGATTGCAAAGAGCCAGTTTGACGGTCATTACGGCGGCATCTTTACCTTAAGGCTTGGCAGTAAGGAGCGGGCATTTGCATTTATCAATGCATTAAAATATCCGCTTAAGGTATCTAATATCGGCGATACCAAAACACTTGTCATCCATCCGGAATCGACCATCAGTGTACACAGCACGGAGGAAGAAAAGAAAGCGGGCGGTGTATTTGATGATCTGGTGCGCGTCAGCGTCGGAATCGAGGATATTGATGATCTGATCTGGGATTTTAAGCAGGCGATCGAGAGCCTTTCTTAAAAAACGAAAAAATATACCAAAGTGTTACAGTAATACTTTAAAACGGGCACTTTAAAGTGTTACAATAGAAAAGCACAGTAGAATACCAGGATATTGAAAAATCAGAAAAGATAAGGAGTGTAAAGATGGCGGGAGTTGATTATGCAGCATTAAAAAAAGGCGGATTCATGAGGCAGAAACAGAAAGGATTTTTCTCACTCAGAATCCAGGTGGTCGGAGGTAATCTGACTGCAGAAAATATTAAGACCGTGGCAGAGGTTGCGGAAAAGTACGGCAAAGGCTATGTACATATGACATCCAGACAGGGAATCGAGATACCGTTTGTCAATTTTGAGGATATCGAGAAAGTAAAAGCAGAGCTTGCAAAAGGCGGCGTGAAACCGGGTGTCTGCGGACCGAGAGTCCGTACCGTTACAGCTTGTCAGGGTTCGGAGATCTGTCCAAGCGGATGTATTGACACCTATTCACTGGCACAGGAGTTAGATGAACATTATTTTGGACGTGAACTTCCTCACAAGTTCAAGTTTGGTGTGACCGGATGCCAGAATAACTGCTTAAAGGCAGAGGAAAATGATATCGGAATCAAAGGCGGCATGGAAGTTTCCTGGGTTGAGGATAAATGTATCGGCTGCGGTGTCTGCGAAAAGGCGTGCCGTCAGGGTGCAATCAAATGTGAAGGAAACAAAGTGACGATCAACCGCGATCAGTGTAACTACTGCGGCCGCTGCGTGAAGTCCTGTCCGACGGATGCGTGGGAAGGAAACAGCGGATATCTGGTTTCCTTCGGTGGATTGTTCGGAAATCAGATCTACAAAGGGGAGCAGCTTCTCCCAATCGTACATGACAAAGAGACACTGTTCCGTGTCACCGATGCAGCGATCGACTTTTTCAGAGATCATGCAAACCCGGGCGAGCGTTTCCGCCTGACGTTACAGCGCGTCGGCGAGGTAGAGTTCCGTAAGAAGATCAAAGAAGCCTACGAGGGAAAGTAAGGATTTCGGGCAGAAAAAACATGTATGCAGGAAAAAATTGTATATAAAAACAAATAGATATGTCACAAAAAATATGCATGCAAGAACAAATAAGCATGTAAACAAATAGATGCAGCAAAAGCATGCATACAGAAAACAATCTGGAACAATCAAAAATGCAGCATATATAATAAGAAGAAACAGGAGGGAAGAAATGGAAATCGCAGGAATTGCAATCGACGAAACAGTAGATATTACCGATAAAGTATGCCCGCTCACTTTCGTAAAAGCAAAGGTAGCGCTGGAGGAATTAGATGATGGCGAAGTCATTGCCATCCGCATGAACGATGGTGAGCCGGTACAGAACGTACCGCGCAGTGTCAAGGAAGAGGGACATCAGATCTTAAAACTGGTGGACAATGAAGATGGAACTTATAACCTGATTGTCCGCAAGGTAGAGGGATAGGAGGAATCATGGCACAGCGAATCAATAAAGACAATTTTGAAGAAAAAGTCCTGAAAAGTCCGCTGCCGGTTCTGGTAGATTTTTATTCGGACAGTTGTATTCCGTGCAAGCAGTTATCACCGGTGCTTGGGGATATCGAGGATGAACGTGAAGACACACTTTCTGTATATAAAGTAAATGTCAACTATGACATGGAGCTTGCTGAAAAATATGACGTCATGGGTGTACCGGCACTGCGGTTGTTTGTACAGGGCGAGGTCAAAGCAGAGAGAGCCGGTGCAGCAGGAAAAGCTGATATTGAGGCGTGGATCGATGAAAATTTAAAATAGCGGGCAGACAAAAAAAGGTTCCGCGGAAAAGAGGAGAAACATGCAGATCACAGTAGCAGGAAACAAAAAAGAAGTAAAAGATGACTTAAAGTTAACAGAACTGTTCGAGTTAGAGCAGGTGGAAACCCCGGAGTATGTGACCGTTTCCATCAATGAGGAATTCGTTCCATCTGAGCAGGTGGAATCAACGGTATTAAAAGATGGCGACAACGTAGAATTTTTATATTTCATGGGAGGAGGCAGCTATGGCGTTAACAGATGAGCAGATTGAGCGTTATTCAAGACATATCATATTAAAAGAAGTCGGCGCAAAGGGACAGAAAAAACTTTTAAATGCAAAAGTGCTGATCATCGGAGCCGGCGGACTTGGCGCACCGGCAGCCATGTATCTTGGTGCAGCAGGCGTGGGAACCATCGGTATCGTAGATGCAGATGAGGTCGATCTTTCCAATTTACAGCGTCAGATCATCCACGGCACAGCCGACATCGGAAAAGCAAAAGTAAAATCCGCAAAAGAGACGATCAATGCGATGAACCCGGATGTAACGGTAAAAACCTACCGCCAGTTTGTGACAAGCGAAAACATCATGGATCTGATTGCCGATTATGATTTTATCATTGACGGAACGGACAATTTCCCGGCAAAGTTTTTAATCAATGATGCCTGTGTCATGGCAAAAAAACCATTTTCCCATGCAGGAATCATCCGTTTTAAGGGACAGCTTATGACCTATGTTCCGGGAGAAGGACCATGCTACCGCTGTGTATTCAAAAACCCGCCACCAAAGGATGCAGTGCCGACCTGTAAACAGGCAGGTGTCATCGGTGCCATGGGCGGTGTGATCGGAAGTTTACAGGCAATGGAAGCAATCAAGTACATTCTCGGTGTAGGAAAACTTTTAACCGGTTATCTTTTAACCTACGATGCAATCAATCAGGAGTTCCACAAAGTTAAACTGCCGTCTAATACTGATGGCTGCGCAGTATGTGGAAAACATCCGACAATCACAGAACTGATCGACTACGAGCAGGTTGTCTGCACAGACGGTATTTAACTTAGGAGGCGCATATGCTGATTTTAAAACAGGAAGATTACAATAAAATCGTGGATCATGCAAAAAAAGGACTCCCGAACGAGGCATGCGGACTGCTTGGTGGCTATGTGGAAGGTGACAAACGTGTGGTGACAGACGTGTATCTGCTTCGCAACGTAGACGAGAGCAGGGAACATTTTTCCATGGATCCGGCAGAGCAGCTTGCGGCGATCAAAGATATCCGCCAGAAAAAAGGCGTACTTCTCGGCAATTTTCACTCGCACCCGGAATCGCCGTCACGCCCGTCCCAGGAAGACATCCGCTTAGCGTATGATCCGAAGATGAATTACCTGATCCTCTCCCTGATGAACCCGGAGGAGCTGGTGCTCAATTCCTTCCATATCGAAAAAGGAGAGGTCACAAAAGAAGAGCTTGTGATCGAAGCGTAAAAATAAAATCATAGACAAAAATAAGTGTGGAAGAAAATTTTTTCACACTTATTTTTTGTTTTATGGTACCAGAGGACTAGACCGTCAATTGACATAAATGATAATGATACGCTAAGATAAAAATATTGTGAAAAATGATTTTTTTAAAAGAAAATGAGGTTGCAGCAGGCAGCTGGAGGAGTATTGTGTGAGTAAGAAAATGTTATTAGGAGTATTAGCGGCAGTGATGCTATCAGGAGAGATAAGTGCTTCCCCTGTGTTGGCACAGAATCTGTACGCAGACAGGGACGTGACAGAAATCATGGAAGCAGAGGAGGATGCGGCGGAGACAGAGCATGTATTTTCTGTGGGCAATGCACTAGAAGATAAAAATGGTTTTGTAATTGAAAATGGAGTTTTAACAGATTACAGAGGGTATGAAACAGAGATTGCGATTCCGGCAGGGGTAACTTCCATCGGTGAGTCGGCATTTGAGGGAAAAGATATTGAGAGCGTCAAAGTTCCGGATGGGGTTACTGCATTAGGATATAGAGCATTTTATCACTGTACGAAATTAAAGTCTGTGGAACTGCCAAAGACCTTACAGACGATCGCATCATATGCATTCAGAAGTTGTGAAAATTTAGAATGCATAACAGTTTCCGGTACCTCTGCGAAAAAAGGAACGGTAATGATACCGGGCAGCGTTACGGAGATGAAAGATTTTACTTTTGGCGGAAGTGATTTAATTACGGAACTGGATATAACGACTTCTACGGCAGTTATCTCTAACCGTATTGTAGATCTGCCCAATGTGAATACAGTAAAAGCCACTGGCAGTACAAAATACAAAGTCCAGGATAACATATTGTATGATAAATCAGTTGAAGATTTATACTATTTTCCGCAGGGAGGCAGCAAAACGCAGGTCATATTGCCGGAGGGCGTTGAGGTTATTGAAAAAGCAGCTTTTTATAACTGCAAAAATATTGAAAATATAACCTTGCCACAGACCTTATGGAAGATTGATGATATGGCACTGTGGGGATGTGAGAAGATAAAGAAACTGGAGCTGACTTCGAAAATTTCAAGTGTTGGAAGTTATGTATTTAGGGACTGTAAGGCATTAGAAGAGATTATAGTTGTACCGGAAAACACATATTTTAAAAGTGTGGACGGTATTTTATATGAAAAGAAGAAATACATGAGAATGATGGTATGTCCTGCGATGAAACAGGGAATTGTTACGGTTGCAGACGGAATGCATGAGATTGGTACGGAGGCATTTCATGACTGTAAATATGTGACAGAAGTCAGACTGCCGGAAAGTTTAGAGACAATCAACAGCAGAGCTTTTGAAGGATGCAGTGCGCTGGAAAAAATTGAACTGCCGGATAATATCGAGCAAATTGGAATGTATGCATTTGAAGATTGTACAGCGTTAAAGAGTGTCAAATTACCAGCCAGATTAACGGACATTGATCAGGCAGTTTTTGCGGGGTGTGAGTCTCTGGAAAATATCGTGATTCCAGAAGGGGTAACCAGTATAAAATACAGGGCATTTGATGGCTGTGATAATTTACAGTATGCGATCATTCCGGCGTCCGTAACCAGCATAGAGGATGGTGCATTTGAAACCGGCCGGAGAGACAGGGATCTGCTCATTTACTGTAAGGAGGGAACCTGTGCAGAAAGCTACGCAAAAGAAAATGATATTTCTTATGCGTATGGAAACACAGCGAAGAAACGGCAGACGATCACAGCGAATGACTTTGAAAAAATGTATGGAGATGAGCCATTTTATATTCAGGCAGCTACAGACGGAGATGGAAAGCTGACTTATAAGGTAAAGGATGAGTCTGTGGTTACGGTAAGCGCTGACGGAAAAGTCACGATCAAAGGAACAGGAACAACAGATGTCGTGATCACGGCTGCAAGAACAGACGCTTACGAGTGGGCATCGAAAACGATCCATATCAGTGTCCGGGGTGTGGTGAAGAAAAAATCGCAGACGATCACCGTCGCGGATATTATCAGTATCTATGAAGGAAATACGGTAGCATTAGACGCTGCAACGGATGGGGACGGAACAATTTCTTATGTGTCAGATGATAAAACGGTTGCAAGCGTGGATGCTTCCGGAAAAGTCTGTGGAATAAAACAGGGGACAGCACATATTACTGTTCTTGCATCAGAAACGGAATTGTATCATGCATCAGAGACAATCGTCACAGTAACTGTGAAGCCCAAAAAGACACAGAGTAATACAGATCCGGGGAAAAAACCATCGGATAACGTGTCGAAGGATGATTCACAGACAACAGAGGATAAAAAACCTTCTGATGGCGGCAACAATACATCCGGGACAACAGATGGTCAGCAGACAAAGAAGAAACAGACCATAAAAGCAAAAAATATCACAAAGACATACAGTACAAAAACATTTTCCATCGGAGCAAAGACAAATGGTGGAGGTAAATTAACATACAAGGTGGCAGATAAAAAAATTGCGACCATAAGTAAGACCGGAAAGATCAAACTGAAAAATTATGGACAGACAAAAATTACGATCAAAGCAGCCGCAAAAGGAAAATATAAGGCAGCAACAAAGACGATCACATTAACCGTAAAACCGGTAAAGGTAAAAGTAACCTCTGTAAAGCAGCTAAAGGCAAAGACGTTACAGGTAAAGTGGAAAAAGGATAAGAAGGCATCCGGTTATATCATTCAGTACTCCACAGATAAGAAATTCAAAAAGAATGTGAAAAAAGCTGTTGTCACAAAAAACCAGACCGTTACGAAAAAGATCACGAAATTAAAACCGGGAAAGAAATATTATGTCCGTGTGTGTGCATATAAAAATTCTCACGGAAAAAAAGTACAGGGAAGTTATGGTACGGTAAAAAGTGTAAAATTGAAGTGATATGCATCGGCATAAAAGTGGTAAAGGATGGAGAAACGTTATGAAAATGAAAAGAATACTGACTGGAATGCTGGGAGCAGCTATTTTAGCTGCAGGCGTAAATCTATTGTCCGTACAGGCGGCAGAAAATGCAGGAGTGATGGAATATATAGCTGCGACAGAATACATAGAGGAAACAGAAGCAGCAGAGCCGGAAAATGCAGAAAAACAGGTGTTTGAAACTGAAGAAGATACAAAAACAGCAGATACGGGTGAATTTACGATCAACAACGGTCTGTTGACAAAATATACCGGAACAGCAGAGACGGTTACAATCCCTTCAAATGTCCGTAGAATTGGCAAGTCAGCATTTCAGAATAATAAATACATCAAAAGCGTAATCATTCCGGGAAATGTACGGAAAATTGAAATACTGGCATTTTATGGATGCAGCAATCTGGAAAGTGTCACAATGGCAGAAGATGTAGAAGAGATTGGTATGCAGACATTTTCCGAAACTCATTTGAAAAGTGTTGTTCTTCCCAAATCCATAATCAAAATGGATAGACTTGTGTTTACAAGCTGCAATCGGCTGACAAGTATTGATTTTACAGAGGGCACTTATAATATTAATGGTGATATCATAGGTTCCTGTGCTGCGCTGACAGAGATAAAGGTTTCAGGCAATAATACGAGATATCAGGTTAAAGATAACGTGTTATATGAAAAGAATGGAAAAACAGTTTGTTATTGTCCGTCAGGCCGCAAGACTGATATTAATGTGCCGGATGGAGTAGAGCATATCGGAGATTTTGCATTCTGGGATTGTCTTACAACGAAAGTTACACTTCCTGATAGTGTAAAAAGTATTGGAGAACGGGCATTTTTTTCGACCGGAATGGAGACGATGATACTTCCGGCGAATCTGGAGTCGATCGGAAAAGAAGCATTTTTTTATTGCCAAAATTTAAAACAGGTCACAATTCCGGCTAAGACAACAAAAATAGGAAACAATGTGTTCGGCAGCTGTGATCACTTAGAGACGATCAATGTGGCGGCAGGGAATACGATATACAGATCAGAGGATGGCATATTGTATGGCACAGAGGAAGGCAGACTCGTGTTGATTAATTGTCCTGCCGGGAAAAAAGGGAACGTGAAGATCTTAGAGGGGACGGTGGGAATCCTTGATGGTTCCTTCAGTAACTGTGAAAAGATCACATCGGTAGATATGCCGGACAGCGTAAAGAGCATTGGCGAAGATGCATTTAAATCCTGTTCCTCGCTTATAAAAGTCCGGTTCTCAAATCAGCTTACGGATATAGGAAACTATGCCTTTTATAGGTGTGATTCCATGCAGCAGGTACATCTGCCGGACAGTGTTAAAGATTTGGGGGCATGGGCTTTCCGGTATTGTGATGCGTTAACAGAGGTAACAATTTCCAAAAATATTTCGGATATTCCGGAGAAAGCGTTTGGTGACTGCACAAATCTGACCGGTATTACCATACCGGACGGGGTAAAAACAATAGCAGACGATGCGTTTTCATATTGCAGCAATTTAACGATATACTGTAGTTCAGGTTCTGCTGCAGAAAAATATGCGAAAAATAACAATATTAAAAGAAAGGTAACTGACGAACGGAAAACCCAGACGATTACGACAGATAATGATAACATTGAAAAAACGGTTGGAGATCCGGATTTTAAGATAACTGCAAAAACAACCGGGGATGGAACTCTAAGTTTTTATTCGGGAAACGAAGATATCATTCAGGTATCTGAAAATGGAGCTGTAAAGATCATCGGAGCAGGTACGACCAATATTGTGATCACGGCATCTGCGACGCAAAATTGTAAAATGGCGCAGACAGAAATTTATATTACAATAAAAAATAAAGAAACGGATCAAAAGCGTGTGCAAAAGATCACGTATTCTTATCAGGCAGATAAAAAGGATCTGAATATTTTCTATCTTGACGCAAAGTCAGATGGGGATGGTAAGATATCTTACCGGTCAGAAAACGAAAAAATCGTAAAAATAGATGCAGATGGAAAAGGATATATCTTAGGTTCCGGGACAGTAAAAATTATTATCTCGGCATCAGAGACAGATACCTGTGCGGCAGCGCAGAAAATAGTTACGTTAAATGTAGAAAAAATAACAGATCAGACAGATGAACCGGGGCAGACACAAAAGCCGGATCAGACAGAAAAGCCGGGGCAGACAGATACTCCGAATCAGCCGGATAAGCCGTCAGACCAGAACGGTAATGCCACACAGCAGAAAAAGAAACAGACCATAAAAGCTAAAAATATTACAAAGACCTACAGCACAAAAACTTTTGCCATAGGTGCCAAATCAAGTTGTGGGGCAAAACTGACCTACAAGGTGGCAGATAAAAAGATCGCAGCCATAAGTAAGACCGGAAAAATCAAATTAAAGAGTTACGGACAGACAAAAATCACGATCAAAGCGGCTGCAAAAGGAAAATATAAGGCAGCAACAAAGACGATTACTTTAACGGTAAAACCGGTGAAGAACCAGATTACTTCTCTGAAATCAACAAAAGCAAAAACGTTTGAAGTAAAGTGGAAAAAAGACAAAAAAGCGTCTGGTTATATCATCGAGTATTCCACGGATAAAAAATTCAAAAAAAATGTAAAGAAAAATATTGTTTCCAAAAATAAAACGGTTTCGAAAAAGATCACAAAATTAAAGCCTGGGAAAAAATACTATGTCCGTGTATGCACTTATAAAAATTCACATGGGAAAAAAGTGCAGGGAGATTACAGTAAGGTGAGAACGGTAAAGATCCGAAAATAATTGCAAAGAGAAAATGATAAAAAATCCTGCCGGATTGGAGTGTGGACTCCAGGTACGGCAGGATTTTTTGGGTGCCAGCATTTTTGCTTTTATAAGAATAATTTGTTCTTAATATGTGACAAGCCGGTGTTCTAAAGATTTAATCTCATCGTGCAGTATAAATCTCGATCGCTTCTGCTACAAAAGCAGCAGTTCCGGCACCGGCGGCTTTGTCAATATTTTCTGTAAATTCGGCACCGGAAGCATACATTTTACCAAGCCCGTTTAAGATCTCATTGGAACATTGATAAAAGTGCTCTGAAATATAATCCTGTAGGTTTTTTACCAGAAGCTGTACTTCTTTGCTGCCAGGTTCTTTGTTCTTTATTTTTCCAAACTCTACAAAAATGAGCATAAGATTTTTCCATGCTGTTTTTTGTGTCTCGGAAGACTGATTTTTTGTCTTTTCTTCATATTCCTTGTATTCTGCAGTCTGTCCCCATTGTTTTTTTTGCCTCTCTGGCATACTCGTCCATTTTGGCTGTGTTTGCTCCTTTTTCATTGTTAACAATTCAATCTGCTGGGACAGTGCTTTGTCCCGATCAAAATCAGGTGCATCAATGATTCTTTTGATTTCTTTTAACGGAAATTCCAGTTCTTTAAACAATAAAATCTGTTGCAGCCGCTCTAATGCTGTATCGTCATACAGTCGGTAGCCGGACGCAGTATAACCGTCGGGTTTTAAAAGTCCGATGGTATCGTAGTATTGCAGAGTGCGTATACTCACTCCCGTCAATTTGCTTACTTCATTTACTGTCATCATGGTCATTTCCTCCGCTCGATGAGGACACTCTAAACTATTACGCCGCGTAGGAGTCAATAGGTTTTTTGAAATTATTTTCAGGTCATATCCGAAGTCCCATTAAAATATATGTATCTTCACGGATTGGAGTGAATTTGTTTTTTGTCCAGAACGAATAGCTCTGTGGGTTTCCCTTGTCAACGCCAAGCCGGATTTCTTTATATCCAGATGATTTCAGACAAAGGATCACGTCGCTGATGATTCCGGAACCGACACCTCTGTTCTGATAGCGTGTGTCTGTCATAAATAATCCAATGAAGGAAATTTCTTTTTCGGGATAATCAAGGATTAAATCCATGAGTCCAACCAGTGAATCATTTTCGAAAAAACCGACATAGAATTTATCATCATAGCCCTTTCCCGGTGGTAAGGCTCCCATATCATCTAAAATACTTTCCCTTGTGACAAAGGGCGGATGATATTGATAAAAGATATCGTTTTTGCAGCTCATATCATAGATGATATCTACATCATTTTCGTCGAGTTTTCGTACAGAGTATTTTTGTGATAAAGAATTTATATTCATGTTCATAGATCCTCCATTATAATATTGGGGTTCAATAGTTTTTCACAACATGATGACTGGCAAAGTGCATCTGACATCATAAGATATTGAAATATCGCAGATTGGGCATATGGCAAAGAAACTGCAGCAGTATACCCACAAAACCCCCTGATTTTCCTGCGTTTTGGGTATATATAATAAAAACGGATCTGTTATGCCCATTATCAGTGAAAAATCACTCAAAATTCCCGTATTTTTGGGTATAAACAGCAGATTTTTTCTGTATATACCCAATCGACAAAAATTCATGATCAATTTTCACTCAAATAACGACCGCTGAACGTATTTTTCCGGAAAATGATGCAGATAAGCAAAACATTCATCCGGCGAACAAAGGATGCCAGCCTTTTGGCATTGTTCCACGATCATTGGAATGAGCATTTTTTCATTCGGGCTTGGCAGGTTGTAGGCATTACCGTAAGTGCGGATATATTTTTCCTTCATCCCCGGAAAATCTTTATCGAGGGCATGGTAGAAATATTCCCGGTCGCCATCTCGGAGAGTCACGCCAATGCCAAAGAATATAATTCCCTTTACGCCGGCGTCCACGCAGGCATCCAGCAGATTTTTTATGTTATCAGCAGTGTCATTGATAAACGGCAGGATCGGTGTAAGCCACACCACAGTGGGAATACCGGCTTCTTTACATTTCATCAGGACGTCGATGCGCTCTTTGGTGGTGGAAACATCTGGTTCTATCTTTTTACATAAATCTTCATCGTAAGTGGTGAGTGTGATCTGCACGATGGCTTTTGCCTTTTCATTGATGGACGTTAACAGGTCAAAATCTCTTAAAATCCGGGCTGACTTTGTCTGTACCGCAACACCAAATTCATACCGGTCGATCAGCTCTAAACACCGCCTGGTCAGCAAAAGGCGCTCCTCCAAATGAAGATAAGGATCGCACATGGCACCGGTTCCGATCATACATTTCTGACGCTTCGATCGCAAAGCCTTTTCTAACAATTCCGGGGCATTTTCCTTTACCTCAATATCTTCAAATGCATGTGTAAAACCATAGCACCTGCTCCGGCTGTCGCAGTAAATGCATCCGTGGGAACATCCACGGTAAATATTCATTCCGTTATCCTTTGATAAAAGCCTCTTCGCCTGAACAAAATGCATGAGAAATCTCCTGTAGTTAAAATTAAAAATCCGATTAATCCCATTAAAACATAAGTAAAGAAAAATCACAATCAAGATCAGAACAAAAAAATAATGAGGAAACAGTCGTAACCTACAGAGCATAGATTTCCCTTTTTTCGGTATCGAGGGCATGTAGAATGCAGTTTTCCGGGTGCCGCCGGCAGATTTGAGACTTTGGAAGAAAATTAGAAAATCTTAGTATGCCTGTTCACTCACAGTGTTGTGCTGCCATGGACGGCAGCACAAGTCCTGATGTGCCAGGGAAGGCACATTCAGGACGTACACGTCACTCCGAAACCAACTCAAACAGGCATACTTAGCTTTTCTTATTTTCGCACAACGGAACCAAACCTGCCAGCGGCACCCGGAAAACTGCGCCTTACACTGTCCCTTAATACCTAAGTACCAATTTGCAAAACTTTACCAAATTACCTTGACAAATATTTCCATCAGTCATATACTTTGAAAAGCTAATTATTTGACTATCAAACTATTTGAAAGGCAAATGATTACATGAATCAGAAAATAAGAAAATAAAATCAGCCCACAATAAAAATAAGGGCAGGGCGCTGGAAAAATGATAAGGCATGCGCAGAAAAGGAGAAAAAATATGTTAGAGAAAATGATCCCGATTATTGCAGAGCAGTTAAATGTAAATGAGTCTGAAATCAAGGCAGAGTCTAATTTCAAAGATGATTTAGGAGCAGATTCCTTAGATTTATTTGAACTTGTCATGGCTCTTGAGGAAGAGTTTGGCGTGGAGATCCCATCTGAGGATTTACCTTCTATCGTAACTGTCAATGATGTTGTTGAGTACTTAAAAGGAAAAGGTGTGGCTTAAGTATGGAGACAAGGGTAAGTAAACTGCTGGGAACGAAATATCCGGTCATTCAGGGTGGTATGGCATGGGTTGCGGAATATCATCTTGCAGCGGCAGTTTCAAATGCCGGAGGTTTAGGTATCATTGGAGCGGCAAGTGCACCGCCTGAGGTGGTCAGAGAGCAGATCAGGGAGGCAAAGAAGCTGACTGACAAACCGTTTGGCGTGAACGTCATGCTGTTAAATCCAAATGCAGCCGAGGTTGCACAGATCGTCATTGAAGAGGGCGTTAAGGTTGTGACCACAGGTGCCGGAAATCCCGGAAAATTCATGGATGCATGGAAACAGGCAGGCGTTGTTGTGATTCCGGTCGTTGCGAGTGTTGCAATGGCAAGAATGATGGAGCGTGGCGGAGCAGATGCAGTCATTGCAGAGGGAATGGAGTCTGGCGGACATATCGGTGCACAGAGGACCATGACACGCGTTCCGCAGGTGGCAGATGCAGTACAGATACCGGTCATTGCCGCAGGGGGAATTGCAGACGGCAGAGGCATGGCAGCAGCATTTATGCTCGGCGCCGAAGGTGTACAGATGGGAACCAGATTTGTGGTGGCAAAAGAATCCATCGTACATCCGAATTACAAGGAGCGTGTCATCAAGGCAAAAGACATTGACTCAGAAGTGACCGGCATGAGCACCGGACATCCGATCCGGGTTCTTCGCAACCAGATGAGCCGCGAATATTTAAAAATGGAAAAAGAGGGCGCTTCATTTGAAGAGTTAGAGCACCTTACACTTGGGTCCCTGCGCAAGGCAGTCATTGACGGTGACGTGGTCAACGGAAGCCTGATGGCAGGACAGAGCGCCGGCATGGTAAAAAAAGAAGAAAGCTGTAAAGAGATCATCGAGGACGTTGTGACACAGGCGGAGTCACTGCTTGGAAGATAGTGCAAAAATAAGCGCAAGAATGGAGATTAACATGGGAAAGACGGTTTTTATGTTTCCGGGACAGGGAGCACAGTACATAGGAATGGCAAAGGATTTTTACGATGCCATCCCGGAATGCAGAGAAGTATTTGAGGAGGCATCCGAGGCGTCAGGACTTGATATCGCTGCGTTATGCTTTGAGGAAAACGACAAGATCAATATCACGGAGTATACACAGATCTGTATGCTGACCGCCGAGGCTGCGATCCTGCGTGCATTGGAGGTAAAAGGCTATAAAGCAGATGTGACTGCAGGCTTAAGCCTGGGAGAATATGGAGCATTGATTGCCTGCGGAGCACTGAGCAGAAAAGATGCATTTGCACTGGTGCGCAAAAGAGGGATCTACATGCAGGAGGCAGTGCCGGAGGGCGGAGCCATGGCAGCAGTCCTGGCACTGGATACCGCGCAGATTGAGGAAGCCTGTAAAAAAACAGAGGGCATTGTATCGATCGCAAACTATAACTGCCCGGGACAGATCGTCATTACCGGAGAAGAAAAAGCCGTAGCGGCAGCCGGAGAGCTCTGCAAAGAAGCCGGAGCAAAACGTGTTGTTCCGTTAAAGGTCAGCGGACCGTTCCACTCAGCAATGTTAAAGGGTGCCGGAGAAAAACTTGGCGAGGAATTAAAACATGTAACAGTCCATACACCGGCAATCCCGTATGTCGCAAACGTGACAGCAGACTATGTGACAAAAGAAGAGGATATCAAACCATTACTGGAAAAACAGGTGTCCTCATCTGTCCGCTGGCAGCAGACGATCGAGCGTCTGATCGCAGACGGAGCAGACAAATTTGTAGAGATCGGACCGGGGAAAACCTTGACAGGATTCATGCGCAAGATCAACCGTGATGTAGCTGCAGTCAATATTGATAAATATGAAGACTTTGAGAAATTTGTTGCTGAGAGCAAAAATAAATAAGATATGCCACATATTTTGATGTGAAAAAAGTCTGGCAGCTATCAGAAAAAAGGAGAAGTTATGTTAACTAATAAAACAGCACTGGTTACCGGTGCAAGCCGCGGCATCGGAGCTGCAATCGCAAAAAGCCTTGCAAAAGAAGGTGCATTTGTCATCATCAATTACAACGGTTCTAAAGAGCGTGCCGATGCTGTTGCGGCAGAAATCATAGCGGATGGCGGCAAAGCGGCAGTTTACGGCTGCAATGTTTCTGATTATGGTGCCTGTGAAAAAATGGCAAAAGACATCATGGAGACATACGGTCATCTGGATATTCTGGTCAATAATGCCGGTATCACGCGGGATGATCTTTTGATGAAAATGAGCGAGGAAGCATTTGACGCGGTCATTGCGACAAACCTCAAGGGAACTTTTAACACGATCCGTCATTTTTCACGCTATCTGTTAAAGCAGCGTTCCGGAACGATCATCAATCTATCATCCGTATCCGGTATTCTTGGAAATGCAGGACAGGCAAATTACAGTGCGAGCAAGGCGGGCGTGATCGGACTGACCAAAAGTGTGGCGAGAGAACTTTCTTCCCGTGGGATTACCTGCAATGCGGTTGCGCCGGGATTCATTGATACGGAAATGACAGCGCAGATGACAGACAAGGCAAAGGAAGCAGTGAAAACGCAGATCCCGCTCGGCAGAGGCGGAAAAGTGGATGATATTGCGGAGGTAGTGACATTTTTAGCCTCGGAGAAAGCATCCTACATCACAGGACAGGTAATTTCCGTGGACGGCGGTATGAGCATATAAGCAGTAAAAACATTTTGACCGCATGGTATTGTGTCGGATCAAAAAGGAAAAGCCTGAATTTGGGGCTTGAAAATGGAAAGGAAAAGTTATGAGCAGACGAGTAGTGGTAACAGGAATGGGCGCGATCACTCCGATCGGACTTAGTGTAGAGGAGTTCTGGCAGTCCGTAAAAGAAGGAAAAATCGGTTTCGGGGAGATCACAAAATTTGATACGGAAGGATACAAATGCCATCTTGCAGCGGAAGTCAAAGATTTCGATGCAAAACAGTATATGGATGCGAAAGCGGCAAGACGTATGGAATTATTCTGCCAGTATGCAGTGGCAGCGGCAAAAGAGGCGATCACGGATGCAGCGCTTGACATGGAAAAAGAAGATCCTTACCGTGTCGGTGTATCTGTCGGAAACGGAATCGGAAGTCTTGGGGGAATTGAGCGTGAGCATAAAAGACTGTTGGAAAAAGGACCGTCCAAAGTAAATCCGCTGTTCGTACCGCTTGTCATTTCCAATATGGCAGCCGGAAATGTCTCGATCGCATTCGGTTTAAAAGGAAAGAGCATCAACGTGGTAACGGCATGCGCAACCGGAACAAACAGTATCGGTGAGGCATTCCGCAGCATCCAGTACGGAGAGGCAGATGTGATGGTTGCCGGTGGAACGGAAGGTGCGATCTGCCCGCTTGGAATCGCCGGATTCACTTCACTGACGGCACTTTCCTCCGAGAGTGACCCGACAAAATGTTCCATTCCATTTGATAAAAACCGCAGCGGTTTTGTGATGGGAGAAGGTGCAGCGATCGTTGTGTTAGAGGAATTAGAGCATGCAAAAGCGCGTGGGGCAAAAATTTATGCGGAGGTAGCCGGATACGGAACTTCATCTGATGCATATCACATTACCTCCCCTGCTGAGGATGGTGCCGGTGCAGCCCGCGCCATGACGAATGCGGTGGAAGATGCAGGCATCCGTCCGGAAGAAGTTACCTACATCAATGCACATGGAACATCCACGCATCACAACGACCTGTTTGAGACGCGTGCGATCAAACTTGCTTTTGGCGATCACGCATATGATATGAAGGTCAATTCCACCAAATCTATGGTTGGACATCTGCTCGGTGCCGCCGGTGCCATTGAATTTGTAACCTGTGTCAAAGAAATTCAGGACAGTTTTGTACATGCGACCGTTGGTTACACGACACCGGATGAAGAACTGGATCTTGATTACTGTAAAGAGGCGGTACAGATGGATGTGCCGTATGCACTGAGCAACTCACTTGGTTTTGGCGGGCACAATGCAAGTATCCTGCTGAAAAAATACAGTGAATAATTGGAGGAAATGCCTCTGCTCACCAGTGGGCAAATTTTATTTTGGAAAACAGGGAGGCAATTATGTCCGTTTTAACAACGAAACAGATCATGGAGATCATTCCGCATCGTCAGCCGTTTTTGCTGATCGACACGGTGGAAGAATTAGAATCCGGCGTGCGTGCCGTTGCAAAAAAATGTGTCAGCTACAATGAGCCATTCTTTGGCGGACATTTTCCAAATGAGCCGGTCATGCCGGGCGTACTGATCATTGAAGCACTGGCACAGACCGGAGCGGTTGCAATTCTCTCGGTGGAAGAAAACCGCGGAAAAACTGCATATTTTGCGGGAATCAATTCTGCAAAATTCAAACGGAAAGTAGTGCCGGGAGATGTGTTGATATTGGAAACAGAGATCATAAAGCAAAAAGGCCCGATCGGTGTCGGCCGTGCCACAGCGAAGGTGGGGGATGACATTGCATGTATCGCGGAGCTGACATTTGCGATCAGTTGAAGTTAAGAGAGTCTGGAACAGCGCAGGTTTGATAAATAACTGTAAACAGGCAAAAAGGGGAAAGTATGGCAGCATTTTTTTTGAAGAAGAAAAAAGAAGTAACAGAGACGGTAGAAGAACCACAGAAAACGGTAGAGGCAGCAAAAAAAGAGGCAGAGACAGTTAATACAGAGCCGCCGGCAACGATCGTCTGTCCGGCTTGTGGCAGAGAGATCAATAAGAAAACCGCGGAAAAAAATAAATATGTCTGTTATGAGTGCGGCAATTATTTCCGCGTCCGTACCAAAAACAGGATCCGCATGGTTGCGGATAAGGATACCTTTGAGCCGTGGTTTGAGGAATTGGAGTCAAAAAATCCGCTTGATTTTCCGGGATATCCGGAGAAGATCAAAGCCGCACAGGAAAAGACAGGACTGCATGAGGCAGTCACAGTCGGAAAATGCAGGATCTATGGACTTGAGACGGTGATCGGCGTGTGTGATGCCCGGTTTATGATGAGCAGTATGGGGCATGTTGTGGGAGAAAAAATCGCACTTGCGGTGGAGCGTGCGACAGAACTTTCTCTTCCGGTTATTTTATTCTGTTGTTCCGGTGGTGCAAGAATGCAGGAGGGAATCGTTTCCCTGATGCAGATGGCAAAGACAGCAGCTGCTTTAAAGAAACATTCCGAGGCAGGACTTTTATATGTGCCGGTGTTAACCGATCCTACGACCGGAGGTGTGACGGCAAGTTTTGCAATGTTAGGAGATATCATCCTTGCAGAGCCGGGGGCACTGATTGGATTTGCAGGGCCGCGTGTCATCGAGCAGACGATCGGAGAGAAACTGCCGGAGGGATTCCAGAGGGCACAGTTCCAGTTAGAGCATGGTTTTGTGGATGCGATCGTGGAGCGTAAAGATTTAAAAATGACACTTTACCGCATTTTAAAGATACATCAGAAAACGGAAGGATATGCAAACTTTGATCCGCTGCGCAGCGATGACTGTTACGAGCCGACAGAGGTCATGAAAGAGCGCGCCACAAAGGCACAGCCTCTTTCCGCATGGGAAAAAGTTCGTGCGGCAAGACGTGCAGACCGGCTTGCATCGGTGGATTATATCGACAATATTTTTGACGACTTCATGGAATTTCACGGAGACAGACAGTTCGCGGATGATCCTGCGATTGTGGGCGGTGTTGCCTACCTTGACGGCCAGCCGGTCACTGTGATCGGTATTCATAAAGGAAAAGATTTAAAAGACTGCATGCGTCACAATTACGGAATGCCGTCACCGGAAGGTTACAGAAAAGCACTGCGTCTGATGAAACAGGCAGAAAAATTCAACCGTCCGATCATCACATTTGTGAACACATCCGGTGCATTCTGCGGAAAAGAAGCGGAAGAACGCGGACAGGGTGAAGCAATCGCAAGAAATCTCTATGAGATGTCAGCCATCAAAGTTCCGATCCTCTGTCTGATGATCGGAGAAGGCGGAAGCGGCGGTGCGCTTGCACTGTCGGTCGGCAATGAAGTCTGGATGCTTGAAAATGCAACGTATTCGGTACTTTCGCCGGAAGGATTTGCATCGATCCTCTGGAAAGATGGAAAACGTGCAAAAGAAGCCAGCGAGGTCATGAAGATCACGGCGCATGATCTGTATGCGTTAAATATTGTGGAGCAGGTAATCCCGGAGTATGGCACGGCAGACGAAAAAGCATGTGAGTCAATCTCAAGATATATGAAAGGCCATATGAAAGAATTTTTAGAGCGTCAGAATGGCAAGACAGGAGAGCAGCTTGCCGAGGAGCGCTATGCGAGATTCCGTTCGTTCTGATAAAAAGGTTACTGGATTATTTTACAGAGGGCAGATGGAAATAAAATAAACTCTGGAATGAGGAAAAAGTATGAAAATCAAAATCAAGGGAACCGGAAGTGCGGTTCCAAAACTTCGGGTGACAAACGATGATTTAAGTAAACTGATGGACACCTCTGACGAGTGGATCAGAAGCCGTACCGGAATCGGTGCAAGACATCTTGTGGTGGAGGAGACGACGACAGGGCTTGCTGTCGCAGCAGCAAAGGAAGCGTTAAAAGATGCGGAAATGACTGCGGAAGAACTTGATCTTATCATTGCAGCAACGGTTACGGCGGATAAGTTTCTGCCGAACTTATCCTGTGAAGTGCAGAGTGCGCTTGGAGCAAAAAATGCAGTTGCATTTGATTTAAACGCTGCCTGCTCCGGATTTTTGTTTGCATTAAATACGGTTCAGATGTATCTGGAAAATGGTGTATACAAAAAGGCACTGGTCATTGGAGCGGAAACTCTTTCAAAGATCATGGACTGGAATGACAGAAGCACCTGTGTATTGTTTGGGGACGGTGCAGGGGCGGCGGTCGTTGAGGTGGATTCCGAAACAAATTGTAAAGCAAAGCAGCCGGGTGCAGCAAACAAAAGCGGCATTCTAAGCATGATACAGGGTTCCGACGGCGCGCGGGGGGAAGTCCTCCGCTGTGATAACCGTCCGGTCAATAATCCATTTGCGGTCAACGATACGAAACTTTCCTATGTGTCGATGAATGGTCAGGAAGTATATAAATTTGCAGTCAAAACGGTGCCAAAGGTGATAGAAGAGGCAGTGAAAAAAGCGGGACTTGAAGTGGGGGATATTGATCTGTTCGTACTTCATCAGGCAAATCTGCGCATTATTGAGTCTGTTGCAAAAAGACTGCATCAGCCGATGGAAAAGTTTCCTACCAATCTGGAAGAGTGCGGCAATATTTCCGCGGCGAGCGTGCCGATTTTGCTTGATAATATCAATAAACATGGTATGATATGTGAAGGTAAAAAAATAGTTTTGGCAGGATTTGGAGCCGGGCTGACATGGGGCGCGACGGTTTTGGTATGGTAAAGGCAGCAGCAAACAGACTGGCTGCAGTTTACATATATGTGAAAGGCAATCTGTACTGCCATGAATAGGAGTATATTTGAATGACGGCAGATGAAACATTAAATGAATTATTGGTAAAATTGTTTAAAGACATTATGGAGATCGAGGGGAAATCGCTGCTCACGGATGAATTTAAGGATCTTACCTATAATGATTTTCATGTAATAGAAGCGATTGGAATGTCAGAGCCAAAGAGCATGAGCACGGTGGCAAAGCTGATGAACGTTACGACCGGAACGCTGACAAAGGCGATGGACGGTCTGACCGATAAGGGATATGTTGTCAGGGAGCGCAGCAAGCAGGATAAGCGTGTTGTCTGGGTATGTCTGACCGAAAAAGGAAAGGCAGCTTATCTGCATCATGAAGAGTTTCATCACCGTATGATCGACCATATTAAGGAAGAACTTAACGCACAGGAGACAACGGTACTGATCTATTCACTGGCAAAACTGGTGGATTTTTTCCAGCAGGTATACGGGGAGAATGAAGAATCGTAGAGGGTTTGGACAAAGTTATGGATATTATATAGATATTTGTGGATGTTTTTCGGAAACGGGAGGCATCCTTTTTCTTTATAGAAGAATGCCAGGGCAGATAGTGCTTTTCAATTTTCTGATAACACAGTCATGATATATTTTCTCAAATAAATGTTGTAATTACAACATACAATCTGACCGAAATAAATTAATATGATACCAGAGACAAGGACATCAGTGAGAAAAATAAGATTTTTCACACGCAGGATTTGTGCTTGCGCACAAACTTAAGATGCAAATGAAAACATTGTTTTCATTAGAAAGCAGCGCAAGAATGGAGGTTTTCATGAAACAGTTAGAATTAAACAACAGAAAAGTGGCAGTGATCGGATGCGGATTTGTAGGAGCAACATCAGCGTTTGGACTGATGCAGAGCGGACTGTTTTCCGAGATGGTTTTGATTGATGCAAATACAGAGAAAGCGGAAGGGGAGGCGATGGATATTTCCCATGGAATCCCGTTTGCAAGACCGATGAAAATTTATGCGGGCGGTTATGACGATATCATGGATGCGGCAATCATCGTTGTGACAGCCGGTGCAAACCAGAAACCGGGCGAGACGAGGCTGGATCTGGTACAGAAAAACGTCGGCATTTTTAAGAGCATCATCCCGGAGATCGCAAAGAGAGATTATCAGGGAATCCTGCTTATCGTATCAAACCCGGTCGACATTCTTACATACACCGCACACAAGTTGAGCGGAATGCCGGAAAACCGCGTGATCGGTTCAGGTACGGTGCTTGACACGGCACGCTTAAAATATGAGCTGGGAGAGCATCTTGGTGTGGACAGCCGGAGCGTGCATGCATTTATCATCGGGGAGCATGGTGACAGTGAGATCGCGGCATGGAGCAGTGCAAATGTATCGGGAATCCCGCTAAATACATTCTGCGAGATGCGCGGACATTTCAATCATGATGACTCAATGGAACGCATTGCTGCAAATGTGCGCAACAGTGCCTATGAGATCATTGCAAAGAAAAATGCAACTTATTATGGAATTGCGATGTCTGTAAAGAGGATCTGCGAGGCAATCGTGCGCGATGAAAAATCGATCCTTCCGGTTTCCGGTATGATCCATGGAATGTATGGTGTGGAGGATGTTGTCTTAAGTATGCCGGCGATCGTTGGAAAAAACGGAATTGAGAGACAGGTTCCGATTTCTTTAGATGAGGATGAGCAGAAACAGCTCCGGAAATCAGCGCAGATCTTAAAAGAGATGGCAGAGCAGGTTTTGTAATTTTTGAACTCCCTTTTTACAAAAGTGTGTCTGATGCATATTAACTCATAATTATACGAAACACCACACTTTTATTCATTTTCTATTCATTTCCGGCTAATGGGTATTCATTTTTACTCTAAGTTATCATGCAATTTATTAGAATGGAATTTTTGAAAGAGCCAGCACCTTGAATGGGCTGACTCTTTCAATGTCACCTGTAATTAACAAACTGGAATTTCTCACTTCTTCATTTTAGGTGCAATAAGCAACACTACTGTCACAAGAAAATATACACCATACATCAACCATGTAATAGTATTGTTCCATGGAAAACTCATTTCTGGATGATTCAATGCAAACATTATAAATACAATGGCTATAATCAGCATGATCAAACCGATAATCCTTGATATACTCTTTTTCATGTAAATCACCTTCTCGTCAAATTATAGTTATCTACGTATTCCATCATCATTAAAATGTTTTTTTAAAGCTTTCTCTGTCGGATAAATTGATACAATCATAATAAAGCATTGAATTGTCACAAGAATCAACCCTGCAAATCCAATCGTATTCTTATCACTATGATATAACGGAATATGTATCAAAGCAGATGGTATAATCATTATCCATCCAATTTTCCACCAAAGTCTTCCGCAGTAGTCATTCGCAAATTTCCATGTATCCATATTTTTCATTGAGCGAGTTGTTCTGTAGCCTGACATACTATTCATATGTTTTGGACAATGTTTCCACATCATTCTTCCACAAATGACCATAGCAATAGGAATTATCAGATCACATATTAACATAAACCACCAAAACCACATAAACCGCACCTTTCTTCACGCATCAATTTGTGTAACAGTAGTCTAACACATGTTGATAAAAAGTACTATATACAAACTAATGTCCGTGATTTACTTTCCATAAAAAGTTCCTTTCAAAAATAAATTATATTTTCTAGAGAGATGAGCAAAACGAATTGATTTAAAAGTTGGATTTGGCAGTTAGCTTTTGTAAATCGGAAAGAATGGGAATTTTTGCATGGATCGTGTTTGGCGTTTTTATTATGCTGTACCGGTTAAATCTGAAAGATGTATGTTCCATGCAAAAACGTATGGAACAGGGGAAACACCGGTTGACTTTCCGGGAGGAAATCGGACAGCTCCTTGATAAGAAATTTTACATACTTGTGCTGGCACTGCCGGTACTGGGGGTATGTGTATTTAACATTTTACCGATTGTATTTATGATCCTGATCGCATTTACAAATTATGGCGGGGATATTGTACCACCTCAACAGCATTGAATTATTTTGCCGGACTTGGTCTGGCATTATTACTGGATAAAGACTGTGTAAAAGGAAAAGCATTCTGGAGGGCCGGTTAATCAGCTTATTGCAGCCTGTGGGAAAAGTGCCATTGGATTTCTGGATCTGGATGCGAAATGGAGTGCAAGGCTGATCGGACTTTTTGTGAATTGCTGGATCAGCGTTCCATCCATCATGTTACTTGCAACTGGAAATCTTTCTAACAGGGATGTTTCTTTATATGAAGCTGCAAAGATCGACGGGGCAGGCAGATGGAAACAGTTCGAAAAACTGACAATGCCTTTTATGCTGTTTTCCACGATGCCGGTTTTACTTGGACAGTTTATCGGAAATTTCAATAACTTTGGTATTTTTTATTTCCTGAGAGGAGGACACATTTCAATGAGTAAAAAGTGGAAATTCGGCAGAATGATGGATACAGGCATAACATATCTGATTCTCACCGCTGTAGCATTTGTGTTTTTTTTCCCGTGTCTCTGGCTGATCCTGGCATCGTTTTCAAAATCGGGAACCATTTATTCATTTAACGGTTTTTTCCCAAAAGAATATAGTTTTGCAAGTTTTCAGAAACTTTTTACTGATACGACACTTTACAACTATCCGAGATGGTTTTTTAATACACTTTTTGTGGCAGCGGGAAGCTGTATATTAGGGACATTTCTTGTGATTTTAACTGCATATACAATGTCAAGATTTACATTTGCAGCCAGAAAACCAATGATGAAAATCACGATGGTACTTGGAATGTTTCCATCTTTTATGGGAATGATCGCAGTTTATCTTCTGATGACGCAGTTTAACCTGATCAATCATTTGTGGGGCTTAATCTTGATTTATGCTGCAGGTGCACCGATGGGGTATCTGACACAGAAGGGTTTTTTTGATACGATCCCAAAAGCAATTGATGAGGCGGCAAGGATTGACGGTGCAACAAATTTTCAGGTGTTTACAAGGATTAATCTGCCATTATCAAAACCGATCATTGTATATACTGTGTTGACATCTTTTACATGGCCGTGGAGCGATTTTATTTTACCGAAACTTCTGCTGAAAGAAAAAGATCTTTACACCGTTGCAGTTGGACTGATGAGCTTAGATGAAACGGAGTTTGCAAGATTCGCAGCCGGAAGTGTTTTTATTGCAGTTCCAATCGTTATCCTATATTTCTTTCTTGTAAAAAATATGGTGAACGGCATGGCGCAGGGAGCGGTAAAAGGTTAGATACGGTTTACAATCAGTTATTGTTGAATCCGTTTTTTCATGTTAAAATGGGCGCAGGCATTGCAATGACATTTCCTGAGCAGTTTAAGGGATGACAAGACTTTTCGGAAGAAAGTGCCTGTGACAGGATGTTTACGAAAGAAGACGGAGGAACGGTATGAGTAAGGGAATCGCGGGAAAAAATAACTGGGCATTGTTTTTACTATTGCTGGCAGGGATCGTACTTGGAGGTTTTATCGGAAACCTTGTAGCGGGAGTGCCGTTTTTAAGCTGGCTTAATTATGGACAGACATTTGGATTTGCAAATCCGATCGTGCTGGATCTTGGAATCCTGGTCATTACATTCGGACTCAGTATCAAGATTACGATCGCAAGCATTATTGGTGTATTAATCGCAATTATTATTTATCGGTTTTTATAAAAAATAAAAGTTTAAAATGCAGGTGCAGATGGGGCGCCTGCATTTTTTAATGCCAGATGATTGTTCATCAAAACGGACTGTGTTATAGTAATAAAAAATATCACAAGGGGGGAATTCGGGTGAAAAAATTATTATTAAAGAATGCAGTGATGCTGGCAGTCGTTATATTCTGCATTGGTTCCGTCAACTGTTATGCAGCCACCAGTACGGGGATCAATGTCAATTATCACAGCCAGAAGGAAATTAAGGATTACCTGAAAAGTAAAAAGGTAAATATTGACGCAGAGACGACCTACAGTAAGAAGGCATCGGATGTAAAGCCGTATCAGGCGGGTACGATCAGTGAGAGCAGTCAGAAATCAGCATTAAATACCATGAATGCGATCCGTTATATTGCAGGAATTGACGCAGTGGGGCTTGATTCTTCTTATACCAAAATGGAACAGGCGGCAGCTTTGGTTAACTCAGCAAATGGAACCTTATCACATTTTCCATCAAAACCGGCAGGAATGGACGACAGCCTTTATCAACTGGGGGCATCCGGTGCATCCAGTGGCAATCTTTCCTATGCAAGCTGGAAATGCGGACTCGGGTATCATCTGGTAAAATCATGGATGAATGATGGTGACGCCTACAATATAGACCGCGTCGGACACAGAAGATGGATTTTAAATCCGCCGATGGAAAAAACAGGATTTGGCTGGGTATATGGATCACATGGAACTTATGCGGCGATGTATGCATTTGACAACTGGTATGAACCGACGGATTATTATGGTGTGGCATGGCCGGCCCAGAATATGCCGGTAGAGTTTTTTGGCAGCAGTTATCCATGGAGCATCAGCATGGGGAAAGATGTGGACAAATCTGCTGTAAAAGTGACTCTCATAAGGCAGTCGGATCAGAAAAAATGGGCTTTTTCAGAAAAGAAAGCCGATGGCTATTTTAACGTGGAAAACAGTAATTATGGACAGAAAGGATGCATTATTTTCCGTCCGGAAAATCTGAGTTATCAGCCGGGAGATACATTTGAAGTAAAAATTACAGGACTTGACCAGAAAGTATCTTATACAGTGAAATTCTTTTCCATAAACAGTGCGGCAGAGTCAGATGAAAAGCAGAAAGAATCGAAGATCACGGCGAAAAACATCACAAAAACCTTCAGCACCACAACATTTTCCATCAATGCGAAAACGAATGGAAAAGGGAAGATGACGTATAAGGTTGCGGACGAAAAAATCGCCGCTGTAAGTAAAAAAGGTGTAGTTACACTTAAAAATTATGGAGAGACAAAAATTAAGATCCGTGTAGCTGCAAGTGGTAATTATAAGGCGGCTGAAAAGACGATCACGTTGACGGTAAAGCCGGTAAAAGCAAAAACGGGTTCGCTGAAATCGACTGCAAAGGGCAGTTTTGCGTTAAAGTGGAAACAGGATAAGAAGGCGACCGGCTATATCATACAATATTCTACCGATAAACGTTTTGAGAAGAATGTGAAAAGCACAACAGTTTCAAGTAACAGGACGACATCGAAGAAGATTGGAAAGCTGAAAGCCGGTAAAAAATATTATGTCAGAATCTGTTCCTATAAAAAATCCTGTGGAAAGAATATAAAAGGCGCTTACAGTGACGTAAAAACCGTAATAACAAAAAAATAGACAAGAAAACGATACTTAGATGATATAAAATTATTTGTGGAAAATGAATAATTGAACCTGAAATCCTGCAAAAAATGGCTTGTTACACTTTGAAACTTTAATAATTTAGTGAAATAAAGAAAAAAATATTGCACATGGATTCATTTTATAATAAAATAAGTGTGTCAAAACGAAACCAGCGGGAGAACCGTTAGGAGCATGCAGTGTAAAGCACATTGTATGGAGTATATACTAAATTAAGTAAGGAGAGATTGTAAAATGGGATACGTTGATGAAGTACTCGAAGTAGTAAAGAAAAAAAATGCAGATCAGCCTGAATTTTTACAGGCAGTAACAGAGGTTCTTGATTCCTTAAGACCTGTTATTGATGCAAATGAAGAGTTATACAGAAAGAATGCAATCTTAGAGAGAATTACAGAGCCGGATCGTCAGATCATGTTCCGCGTTCCATGGGTAGACGACAATGGACAGGTACAGGTAAACAGAGGATTCCGTGTACAGTTTAACAATGCGATCGGACCGTACAAGGGCGGCTTAAGACTTCATCCGTCTGTAAACCTTGGTATCATCAAATTCTTAGGATTTGAGCAGATTTTCAAAAACTCACTTACAACACTTCCAATCGGTGGTGGTAAAGGTGGTTCTGATTTCGATCCTAAGGGCAAATCAGACAGAGAGATCATGGCATTCTGCCAGAGCTTTATGACAGAGCTGTCAAAATACATCGGAGCAGACGTTGACGTACCGGCCGGAGATATCGGAACAGGTGCAAGAGAGATCGGTTTCATGTTCGGACAGTACAAGAGAATCCGTGGATCTTTCGAAGGTGTACTTACCGGTAAGGGTCTTTCATACGGTGGATCACTTGCCCGTACACAGGCTACCGGATATGGTCTGTTATACCTGACAAACGCATTATGGAAAGATCACGGCATGAGTCTTGAAGGCAAGACAGCCGCAGTTTCCGGATCTGGTAACGTAGCTATCTACGCAATCGAGAAAGCACAGCAGTTAGGCGTTAAAGTTGTAACATGTTCTGATTCTACAGGCTGGATCTATGATCCGGAAGGAATCAAACTTGACATCGTTAAAGATATCAAAGAAGTAAAACGTGGACGTATCAAAGAATACGCAGATCGCGTAGAAGGCGCTACTTATACAGAAGGAAAAGGTATCTGGAACATCAAATGTGATATCTATCTTCCATGCGCAACTCAGAATGAACTTGACCTTGATGCTGTTAAGATCCTTATTGCAAACGGATGCAAATATGTTGCAGAAGGTGCAAATATGCCTACTACCCGCGAGGCAACTGATTACCTTATGGCAAACGGTGTAACATTTATGCCTGGTAAAGCAGCTAATGCCGGTGGTGTTGCTACTTCCGCGCTGGAAATGGGCCAGAACTCTGCAAGACTTGCCTGGACAGCTGAAGAAGTTGATGCAAAACTTCATCAGATCATGGTTGATATCTTCCATAAAGTTGATGATGCTTCCAAGCGTTATGATATGGAAGGCAACTATGTTGCAGGCGCTAATATCGCAGGCTTCGAGAAAGTTGTAGATGCTATGATCGCTCAGGGTATTGTTTAATTTATTTTAGTTAATTACCCCCATAAAAATACACATAAAGAGCCGGCGGGATATTATTCTCGTCGGCTCTTTATATTTGCCCGTAAATCCTTTCACACAGAGCATTCATACATTAACTGTTCACACAGAACTCTTATTTAATTCATAAACTTCTTCAGCTCGTCCATAAAAGTACTGACATCTTTAAATTCTCTGTATACAGACGCAAAACGTACATAAGCAACTGCATCCAGATCTTTCAAATGTTCCATAACGATCTCACCAATTCTGGTGCTGGAAATCTCTTTCTCTTCGGTATTAAAGATTTCTCCCTCTATGGCATCCATCATCTCTTCAATCTTATCTATGGATATTGGTCTTTTATAGCAAGCTCTCAGAATTCCCGACTGAATTTTACTGCGATTATACTGTTCTCTGTTCTGATCTTTTTTGATCACAGTAAGCGGAATACTTTCCACCTTTTCATATGTGGTAAATCTCCTTCCGCAGGCATCACACAAACGACGGCGACGGATAGAATTGGTATCTTCTACCGGTCTGGAATCAACTACTCTCGTATTATCCTGATTACAAAATGGACACTTCATACGACGTCCCCCTTTAATTCGTATTACTGTTTTCTGCTTATGTACTATATACTTGATTCGGTTAAACGGCTACAAATACGTTACTGTTCACTCCATTCTCAGTAACACAAATACAAACAGTTATATATAGTTTTATTATACTGTATTTCTATTTAAGGTGTCAATAAAAGGACTTGCATAAATTTTTGCAAAAATACATAAATTGTTATCAGATAACGTTACTGTTCATTTCAATCTCGGTAACGGATAACTCTTTGTATTCAGAAAGGATCTTCCAATTCTATGAGGATCTGCGAATTATAGCAAAAAGAAGCAATCAATACCTGTACCTGTCGAAGTCTTG
>OGUG01000198.1_pt1 | contig 31802 bp, 27 predicted proteins | sample 1573711 | NCBI WGS metagenome assembly OGUG01 (sample SAMEA2582006, study PRJEB24529) | metagenome | biome: Human gut stool | place: China | collected 2011 | reverse complement strand
AGACCACCACCTGTGAAAATCTGGGCATCGGGCTGGCGATGGAGGGCAAAAAAGTCCTGTTGGTGGACGCTGACCCGCAGGGCAGCTTGACCATCAGCATGGGCTGGCAGCAGCCCGATGAACTGCCCACAACCCTTTCTACCCTGATGCAGAAAGCCATAAACGACCAGAGCATTCCGCCCGGTGAAGGCGTTCTGCACCATGCGGAGGGCGTTGACCTGATTCCGGCAAACATTGAACTGGCAGGGCTGGAAGTTTCCCTTGTCAACTGCATGAACCGGGAAAAGATGCTGAAACAGGTGTTGGAAGGTGCGAAGCACGAGTACGATTTCATTCTGCTGGATTGCACCCCTTCCCTTGGGATGCTGACCGTGAATGCGCTGGCAGCGGCGGACACCACCCTGATTCCGGTGCAGGCGCAGTATCTTTCCGCAAAAGGCTTGGAACAGCTTTTGCAGACCGTCCAAAAAGTCCGGCGGCAGATAAACCCGAAATTAAAAATTGAGGGCATTCTGCTGACTATGACAGATAGCCGCACCAACTATGGGCAGCAGATCGACAACCTGATTCGGGGTGCTTACGGCAGCAAGATCAAGGTGTTCGACCAGACCATTCCCCGGTCTGTCCGCGCTGCGGAGATCAGTGCCGTGGGTAAGAGCATTTTCCAGCACGACCCCAAAGGCAAGGTGGCAGAAGCCTATAAATCTCTGACCGAGGAGGTGATGGCGAATGCCGAAAAGCAGCTTAAACGTGTCGCTGAAAGGGGCAGATGATATTTTCTCCACAGAAGAATCCCGGCAGGAGCAGCAGCGAGAGCAGGTGCAGCAGATTCCCATCGGGGAGCTGTTCCCTTTCAAGAATCATCCATTTAAGGTTTTGGATGATGAATCCATGCAGCGCACGGTGGAAAGCGTGGAACAGTACGGCGTGCTTTCTCCGCTGATTGCCCGCCCTCGCCCGGAGGGTGGCTATGAGATCATCTCCGGGCACCGCCGTCAGCACGCTGCACAGCTTGCCGGGCTGGAAACCCTGCCGGTCATTGTCCGCAATATGGATGATGATGCCGCAGTTTTGCTCATGGTGGATAGCAATCTCCAGCGTGAGAGCATCCTGCCCAGTGAAAGGGCTTTCGCCTACAAAATGAAGCTGGAAGCCTTAAAAAATCAAGGTGCTAGGTCGGATTTAACTTCATCCCAAGTTGGGATGAAGTTGCAAGCCCTTGATATTGTTGGTCAGGAAGCTGGCGATAGTCGAAATCAAGTGCACCGCTTTATCCGCCTGACCAGCCTTATCCCTGAGCTGCTGGACATGGTGGACGAAAAGAAAATCGCTTTTAATCCCGCTGTGGAGTTGTCCTATCTGGACGAAAGCCAACAGCGGGATTTTTTAGAAGCCATGGAGGACACCCAGAATGCGCCGTCCTTATCGCAGGCGCAGCAATTGAAAAAGATGGCACAGCAGGGAGAGTTCAGCTACGAAAAAGCCTTTGATGTGATGGGACAGGAGAAAAAGAGCGAGAAAGACACCGTGACTATCAAAAACGAGACCCTGCGAAAGTATTTTCCCCGCAGCTACACGCCCAAACAGATGGAGGAGAAGATCATCCAGCTTTTGGATGCGTGGCAGAAAAAGCAGCAGCGCCGCAACGAGCGCTGACCGTAACGTAAGACCCGATGGGGTCTTTTTTGTTTGCAAAAATTTGGAGGTAACGCCTATGAACAATACGATTGATTTCAAGACCGCAAAGACCATCGACAGCATGAGCAAGAAGCTCGACCACATCGACGATACCGTGACCGGCTTCTTCTCGGTCATGCACATGGCAATGAAGCACGAGCTTGGCAGCGCAGAGCCTTATTTCGCCGCAACCTCGCCGGTTCTGGACCTGACGGTTATCCGTCCTGACGATGCGCCGCACATCCTTGCCTGCTTCGATGAGGCAGATGAGGGCATCGGCATCTCTGAGAACGAGCCGCTGGGCTTCCGTTACAATCCCAAACAAGTCGTCAAGCTGATGGGCCAGCGGTATCTGGTCGGTCCGGTCATTTTTCACCGCTTCGATGAGGATGGCAACTTCGCATCCCTGACGATGGGTGATATGTACACCATCCAGAAATATCTGGAAGCCAAAAGTGTCACCCTGATGATCGACCGCGACAAGCTGACCTGCATCTGCATCGACTGAGGTGTGCCATGCTGAGCTTTTTTATCGGATTCGCATTTTTTGAAGCGGGTGCTATTTTCGGATTCTTCGTGGCGGCTCTGCTGAACGCCGCCCATGCCGGGCAGGAGAGCACAATCTTTAAGGAGAATGATAATGGAACAGAATGAAAACACCCTGTCCGTGCTGAAAATTGCGCCGGGACAGTATCCGCAGCAGGTCGAGATTGATAACGACCTGAAGGCTTTGCAGCAGGCAGTGAGCGGTTTCATCGGCGCAAGCTACCTCATGCAAGACCTCAACGACCCGGAGAGTATCACCGGGTAAAAAGCGTCCCGCAGGGATGCGCAGCCTGCATTGAAAAATGCAGAACAAAGGGGTTTGGGGCACTCCCCAACAAGCATTTTGCAACGCAAAAAGTGTTTTTGTATAGACGAAAACATTGCTTGCTGGGTCACTTTTCGTCCGGGGCGCTGCCGCTGCCGGAGTTCAGGATCGCCACGAACTGCTGCAGCTGCTTGAGGGAGCTGACCCCCAGTTTTTCGTAGATGTTCTTGTTGTGGAAGCGCAGGGTGCTGTCCTTGATGTCCAGCTGCTCCACAATCTCCCGGGTGCGCAGCCCGGCGGCGTAGCCGTCAAAGATGCGGCGTTCGGTCTTGGTCAGGGTGGGAATGCCCGCAACAAAGGTCTGGAAGGCATCGGGCACCGACTCGTTGCGGCACACGTCCGCCAGCCGGGATAGTTCAGTCTGCATCTGCTGGCGTTCCAGCTGCAGCTCGTCCATCCGCCGCCGGGATTCCCGCCGGTCCTCCTCGAACTGCCGGAATGCAGGCGAGAGGATGCGCCGGTGGAAGTTCATGCAGCAGAACACCACGAAAAAGGCGATGAACAGGCCGATGAGCAGCATCTGCAGATTGCCGGAAAAGACCAGTCTCCGGTAGTCTGCCATGGGGATGCACACCGCCAGCCGGTAGGATTGGCTCTCGCTCAGGCGGCACAGCTGGGAGATGCCCGCATAGGCGCTGTCGGGGCCGGTCAACTGGGTCAGCCCGCCGCCCATGCTGCGCAGCACCAGCGTGTTCCGGGGGGCATGGTAGTAGCCGCCGGTGGTGCCGCTGCTGAGGGCGGCATCGGCGGCAAGGCCGTCCCCCGCCGGGGCCAGCAGGCAGCTCAGCCGGTCAAAGCCGGTGGGCTGGGCAAAGTTCTGCTTGAAGTAGCTCTCGCTGATCTCAAAGCCGCACAGCCCGTACATCGTGCCGTCCCGCCCCCGCAGGGGCAGCAAAAACAACTGCACCTCCTCCGAGGTGCCGGGCAGCTCGAACCGCTCGGTCAGCGTGTAAGACTGGTACAACGGGGCGCTGCCGGGGGTCATCCAGCGATCGTAGTCCGGGAACTGGTCGGTCTGGAACTCCATGCGCCACTTGCGGTGGGGCATCACGCTGTGGGCCTTGCCAACCTCCGCACTGCCCCGGTACAACAGCAGGGGCACGGTGGGGGTGTCGGCACCGCTTTTCTGCACATACAGCCCGGCGCGGGAATGCTCTGCTCCCTCCATGCGGGTGTTGACGGTGGCATCCAGCAGCACAAAAGCGCCGGAACAGCCGGTCTGACGCAGACGGCGGCACAGCGGCTCGATCATTTTCTCCTCCAGCGCGTTCAGCACCTCGGGGGAGTCGTTCAGCTGGGCAAAGGACATCTGCCGCAGGGCAAGCTCCTTGTCCACCTCTGCGCTCATATCCTCGGACAGGTTCACGCCCATGACCGCCAGCTGGTCAAAATAGCGCTCCATATCGTTCTGGAACACCGAAAACTGGATCTGCAGACTGCGGCTGATGTCCTTTTTGGTGTTGTGCAGGCTGGCAAACAGGAACAGCGCCGCGCCAAAGGTCAACACCAGCAGCACCACCAGCAGCAGGCAGACCCACAGCAGCCGGCTGCTCATGGGGCTTTGGCGGATCTTTTCACGGTGCCGGTCAACAAAGTGCATCAAAGTCCCTCCTTTCCGGCTGAGCGGCAGGCTCAGGCATTGTCACACAGCAGCTGCCATGTTTCCTCGGCAAGGGCTTCCAGCGTTTCGCCGTCCGCAAGGCGCTGGGGATAGTCCTTCTGGCGCAGGCGCAGGCTGTCGTACAAGGCTTTGGCCTTGGCGTGGTACCCCACGATGCCCGGTTCGGACAGGGGGGTGTTCTGGATGCGCATTTCGTTGTAGACGTCGTATAGCCGCTGATAACTCTGCTGCTCAAAGGGATAGTCCGCAATGGCGTCAAAGGCGGCGCTGGACACCGGCATATAGCCGGTATCGGCGGCAAATTCCAGATTGCGCTGCTGTTCGGTGAGCCAGCGCAGGAACACGGCGGCGGCTTCGGCCTTCTGGTCGGTGGTCTTAAAGGCGCACAGACCCACACCGGCCTGCGGCATCAGGGGTGTGGCGGTGCCTGCGGCGTGGGGCAAAGGAGCCAGCAGCAGGTCGGTGGGCTCGGTGGTGTTGTCCGGGTAGGTGACGAAATCATTGTAATAGAGGATGGCCGCAGAGCTGCCAAGGCCTGCCAGCGTCTCGCCGGTCATCACCTGCGTGTTGGAGTACAGGTCCGACACCAGAATATCGCCCTGCACCAGCGCCCGGGCAAACTCCATCCACGAAGCGCGGAAGGTCTCGCTGGTCAGATCGTACCAGCTGCCCTTGTACAACTCGCCGCTGCCCTGTTCCAGCGCGTTCAGTTCCACCAGACGCAGGGGGTAATCCAGCGCGCAGAAGGGCTTGCCCTGCGACCACTGCCGGTAGGCACCCGCCATTTCAAAAAAGCCGTCCCATGTGGCAAGGGTGGAAAGCTGCGCCCCGGTGTCCGCCGCAAACCGGGCGTACTGGGAGCCGTTCAAAAAGATGAGTTGGGTGGATTTGGACACCGGGAACACCACCTGCCGCCCGTCAATAATGCCGTCCTGTACAAAGCCGGGCACATAGGCTGCCATGTCCTCGGCGGTGAACCAGTCGTTCCAGTCCACAAGGTTCTCAATGCCCAGAGCGCTGGCGTCCGCGGGGTGGGCTGAGAACAGGTCCGGCAGGTCCAGCGCGCCGGGCTTGCCGGCCTTGGCGTCCTGCAGCTGACCGCCGATGGCGGCACTGTTGGTCATGTTGGTCACGTTGAGCAGGATGCCCTTCTCTCTGCCCACCGTGTCGTTGAACTCGGTCAGCAGGCGGTTCATGGGCGAGTCCGCCTGTTCGCCGTACACATGCCAGATGCTGAGCATGGTGGGGTCCTTGGGAGAAAGCAGGGTCTTGCTGCCGCCGCAGCCCGCAAGCGCCAGACCGGGGACAAGCGCCGCAAGCTTTAAAAATGTCCTTCGTTCCATTTTTCATGATTCCTTTCCACACATTGCAGCCAGAGGGGGAAACCGGCACAGGCAGGGCTGCAGCTGCCTGTTTTGGTGGGAAAAGCCCCCAAAATCCCCCCAATTTTGGGCTTTTTGGGGGGATTTTTTGAGGGGGAAGCCCCAAACCCAAAAAAATTTTTTGGAATTGCCCCCCAAAAACGGCTTTTCTGAGGGGGCAATTTTTTCCCGGGTATGATACAGTACAAACAGAAGAGGTCCCGCGCCGGTGCAGAAAGCCTGTCGCTGTGCACAAAACGCGTCAACGGGCAACTGCGGATTCTATTCATAAGAATAGCATAAGATGGAGCGGACTGCAAGTGCAGAGAATACCCAAACCAGCCCCCCTAAAAAGCAGGGGGGACAAACAGAAAGGAGCACCCCCATGAAAGAGATGAACCGACGCGAATTCCTCACCCTCTCCGGCGCAGCCGTTGTGGCGCTCTCGCTGGCAGGCTGCGGCGGCGGGCCCTCCGTGCCTCCCGCACCTCCGGCCTCTGAGAGCAAAGAGATGGCCCTGTTCAAAGCCATCAACGAGGTCTGGTATGAAGTCAACAGAGAAGTAATCACCCATCCCGACCTTAAGATCTGCAAGTCTTTGGTCTACTGTCAGGAGGCTGCCGACCTCGCAAAGTTTACAGCCAGCCCCTTTGAAAACAATGAACCTGAAGTAGACGAGGAGGATTACCGCAAATGGAGCTTGCCTGATGATGTATTCCACGAGTACCAACGCCGTGAGTCTGAAATGATAGAGGGAATCAGGGAAAAATATGGAAACGGAAGCTATCGGGGAACTGCGGGAGTTTCTAACTACACCCATGACGGTCTGCAATTAGAGCAACTGTATCCTCGTAATCCGAGCGAGGTCAAGGCGTTTGTGCGGGATCTGGTCGGGCATGGACTGGCGAGTCCGCATCCCGAGCAGTGGATGATCGGGCTCTACTGCCCCACCATTAAGGGCAAGACCTATACGGTGGCAGTATTGGTAAACTTTGCACCGATCTGAAGCGGGGCAGAGATGCACGGACTTCCCGCAAGTTGCGAACCGTAATCTATAATATATTGTATTGAAAGGAGCACCCCCATGAAAAAGATGAACCGACGCGAATTCCTCACCCTCTCTGGCGCATCGGTCGCCCTGCTGGCACTGGCTGCCTGCGGCAGCACCCCTCCCACGCCCGCAGTACCCACTACCGGCGAAGAAGCCAAGGTGCTGGAAGCCATCAACAAATACCGCGCAGCAGCCGGGGTGAAGGAACCGCTCATACTGGAGAACGGTCTGAAGCCCGCAGCTGAACTTGTGGTGAAGATTGCAAAGGGTGAAATGGCATATGACGCGGACGCCGCGGAAGCGTTTGATAAGGCAGCAGCCGGCTATATTGATGTTGGCGCCCCGATCGGCATAGCTTTTGATAAGGATACAGGCAATATGATGCCGGTATGTGTTTACACGGAAACCGTAGACCTGCTGGTAAATAACTTGTCGATGCTGGACGAAACTGATCAGACCAATCTAAAATCGGCCAGTCTGATTGCGATTCAGTTGTTCGAGTATGGCGGTGTGAAATACTGGGTCGCAGTAGCTGCCAAAGGCAAAGTGAAGCCGTAAAAACAACAATCCCCATTTACCCCCCTGTTTGCCCCGGGCACGGCCCCCCTGTGCCTGGGGCTTTATCGGTAGAAAGGAGCATTCCCATGAAACGATACGACCGACGGACCTTCCTCAAGCTCTCCGGCGCATCGGCGGTGATGCTGGCGCTGGCAGGCTGTGACGATAGCTGCTCCTCCGGCTCCACAAGTTCCGGCTCTGCCGCGGAAGTTCCTCCCTCGCCGCCGATCCCTGTGATCCGGGACGGGCAGAAGATCCTGACCATTTTCAACGCAGAGCTGGCCCGGCGAAAGGTGGAGAACATCAAGTTCGAGTACAGCAAGGGTCTGGAACACGCCATTCAGGCAGATGTGCAGATGTTTGTGGATAACGGCAGCCCGGAGTTCCCGTCGGACGAAGGGCTCAGGCTGCGGATGGAGGGCGACTATTCCGCAAAGATGTGGGAAGGTCTGAACGAAGCCGGTTACAGTGCCGGCTCCACGGCTATCTTCGGTATGCTCAATCAGTACCGGGTAGGCGTGGATTTTGACCACGAAGGAAAGCACCTTTACAGCATGGATCGTCTCTATCCCGCCACCGAAGCCCAGTTCCAACAGTTGGTGGATGAACTGATCAAGGACTACGGCGGTGTGCCGGGGCTTCATGAGGACGACCCGGTGGTGAATAAGGTAGGCATCACTGTGGTGGATATCAACGACAAGACCTATTGGGCCGCCTACATCATCGACAAGTGGCAAGGCATAGGAGACGGCTGAACCACACCATAGAAAAGGAGCCCGCCATGAAATACCAACACCTTGTAAGCCTTGCACTGGCTGTGGCGCTGCTGCTGACCGGCTGCGGCGGCACCCAGAGCAGCCCCAGCGCCGCTGCCGACCAAAGCTCCGACAGCAGCCGAAGCACCCCCGGCGCGGTGGCGCAGGCCGCCCAGACAGACCGCATCACCGACCAGTACACGCTGGAAAAGAACGTTTCGGGCGTGTGGGGGGAGGAAGCGGTGCAGTACATTTCCGTCCATGTGCCGCAGTTGGAATGCGACAGCCCGGATGCCGTAAGCCTGAACAAGGATCTTGCCGCCATCTATGCGGCAGATTTCCGGGAGTATGAGACCTACGAAGAAGCCGAACTGCCGGACGGCGAGGTTCCGCAGATCGGTGTGAACTGGGATGACTGGTGGTACGGCGACTGCGTCAGTCTGGTGGTGCGCAGCCGCTACGGTGGCACCGCCCCGTGGCGTTACAGCGGCTGGTGCTTCGATTTTGCCACCGGCCAGCAGATCACCGTGGCTGAAATGCTTCAGCGCATGGGTCTGGACCCGGATACCGTGCAGGCGCAGGTGCAGCGGCTGGCCATGCAGACCTTTGACCGGGAGATGGCGCAGGGCGCGTATTACGAGGGCCTGCGTCTCGGCGGAGAGCTTTCGCAAATGCGAATGGATACGCTGGAATACAATGAACTGGAAAACCTGTGCCTGCTTTTGCCGGAGCAGGATCAACTGGTGCTCCGGGGTAAGTACAGCTGCGAAGAAGGCTGGCAGCAGCTGGATATGGAGCTCTCGCTGCCCCCCGCTGACACCCCGGTGCTGACCGACACCTACGATGGTGTGCAGGTGCAGCTGGAGGGAACGCAGGCAACCATCACCCTCCGCCCCGCGCCCAAGACCGATCAGTGGGGCACAGACCTCAACGTCTGGGTGGAGCAGGAGCACAGCTACCCCATCCTTGGCGCTTACAATGAATATGTGGACGTGTGCATCGGGGAGCAGGAGGACGGATTTTTCCGCCCGGTGGTTTATCTTCTGACCAAAGACGGCGTGGTGGAGTATGTGGACGTGCTGCGCTGCCTCCTGTTCGGGGATGCCATGATCTGTCAGGACCCCATCTACTTTGCCAACAATGGCGTGGCGCTGGAGCGCAGCGGCAGCGAGGTGAACCTGCGCCGGGCGGATGGCTCTGTGCTGGAACTGGCTCCCCTGTCGGCAGAGTGGAGCGCGCAGGAGATCCCCTATTCCGTCACCGGCTCCTACAACTACACCGCCGAAACCGGCTGGAACTGGCTGGATCTGACCAGAGACGGCAGCGTTCAGCTGGGCGTGCAGGACAACAGCCGCATCTATCGGGGCGACGCCGCGTATCTGGGCGTGGTGCCCGAGGGCGTGGTGCTGGGCATCGCTGCCGATGAGGAGCTCGAATTTGTGGCGGCGTTCAAGAACGACCTGTACAACGAGAACCTGACCATGACCATGATCGCCGGGCAAAACCCCTTTGCCGAGGGCGAGACCAAGCTGCAGATGACCCGCAGCTACGGTTGAGAAAACAAGGAGAACGACCATGAAACACAAACGCCTTGCCGCTGCGGTGCTGGCGGCGGCGGTGGTGCTGGCGGGGTGCGGCAGCGCAGCGGCTCCCGCTGCCCCCGCAGGCTCCGGCGCAGCTTCCCAAAGCGCCGCAGACACGGCGGTGCAGACGGCACAAAAAGACCGCATCACCGAGCAGTTCACGCTGGAAAAGACCATCCTGGACGATTGGGACATCACCCAGAAGCTGAACATCCATGTGCCGCAGCTGGAATGCGACAGCCCAGATGCAGCCTATCTCAACGATGAGCTTGCCGCCATGTATGCGGCAGACTTCCGGCAGTATGAGGACAGCCCGGAGATCGAGCCGCAGCAGGACGAGTGGTGCCCGGAGACCTACATCAACTGGGATGCCTATTGGTACGGCGACTGCGTGAGCTTAGTGGTGTTCCGCTACGACGGCGGCTCCGACCCGGGGTATTCCCGGGGCTGGTGCTTCGATTTTGCCACCGGCAAGCAGGTCTCCGTGACCGAAATGCTGCAGCGCATGGGGCTGGACCCGGACGCCGTGCAGCAGCAGATGCTGCGCGAGGCCATGCAGACCTTTGACCGGCACATGGCGCAGGGCGGCTACTACGAGGGCCTGCGCAGCGGCGGCAATCTGGCAAGCATGCGGATGAACACGCTGGAAAACAACCAGCTGGAGGACCTGTGCCTGCTGCTGCCGGAGCAGGACCGGCTGGTGCTCCGGGGCGGGTGCAGCTCCACCGCCGGCAGCGGCTGGCGGCAGCTGGATGTGGAGATCCCGCTGACCCCCGCCGCCCCCGCCGACACCCCGGTGCTGACCGATACCTACGGCAGCGCTTCGGTGCAGCTGGAAGGAACACAGGGCACCATCACCCTCCGCCGCACGCCGGAGACCGCCGCATGGGACGCGGATTACGGCATCCGGCTGGAACAGGACCGCACCTACCCCATCCTTGGCCTTTATAATGCGTATACCGACGTGTGCATCGGAGAACTGGGCGCGTCCTTCCACCCGGTGGTCTATCTGCTGACGAAGGACGGCGTGGTGGAATATGTGGACGTGCTGCGCTGCCTTATATCCGGAAATGTTCTGGTCTGTCAGGACCCCATCTATATTGCAAACAACGGCGTGGCGCTGGAACGCAGCGGCAAAGAGGTAATTCTGCATCAGGAGGATGGCTCTGTGCTGGAGCTGGCTCCCCTGACGGCAGAGTGGAACGCGCAGGAGATCCCCTCGGAGGCCGTCGGTGCCTTCAACGACATGTCTGACAACCAGTTCGACTGGATGGACGTGGAAAGCAGCGGTTCCGTCCAGATGGGCGTGCAGGATAATAGCGTTTTCTATCAGGGCTACGCCGACTATCTGGGCGTGGTGCCGGAGGGCATGGTGCTGGGCGTCTCTACCAGCGAGACGGCAGACAGGATGCCGGGCATCACCTTTGTGGCGGCGATGAAGTACGACCTGTACAACGAGACCCTGACCTTGACCATGCTCGACGGGCAAAACCCCTTTGCCGAGGGAAAGACCCAGCTGCAGCTGATCCGCTGCCCGGATTATTGACACCGGCGGGAGCCGCTGAGAACACAGGAGAACCACTATGAAACACAAAGCATTCCGCTGGATACCGGTAGTTCTGCTGGCAGCGCTGCTGGCAGGCTGCGGAGCAGAGACTGCCACCCCGGCAAGTGCCGCCGCCCCGGCCTCTGTCTCCGCCGCTGCTTCCACCCCGGAAGACCGCCCGACGCAAAAAAAGCCCGGGGCAGACGGGCGGCGCACCGAACAGGCTGCGGCGGAACCTCCGGCCCTGCCGGAAGACTGGGAGCAGCAGGTGCTGGCCGAGTGGATGGCCGTGACCGTGGTGTCGGAGGAGGGGCGCTTTGCCCCCGCCGACCGCAACGAGAGTTACACTTTGCAGCTGAAAAAAGCGGAGATCACCGGCACGGTGACCGTCACCTTTGCCCGGAAAGAATACGTCAGCCCGCAGATCCAGTCCGCTGCCGAGACCCGCACCGGAGAGCTGAATGCCGGCGCTGTGACCGGCTGGGACGGGGAAAAGAGTCAGGGCTGGAACCTGACATGCCTCAGCGAGGACGGCAGAAGCCGCTGGACCATCTCCATGATGGAGGACGGCTCTTTGCTGATGCGCTCTACCGGCCCGAAAAAGGGCAGCACCGTGTGGTATCTGTTCCGGCGCACCAGCGCGTGGGACGATATCGGTTTCTCCGCCATCCCCCGCAGGATGTGGGGCACTTACTGCGCCGGAGACGAGGCCGCAAAGGGCATCCGCTGGATGACCTTCCTGCCGGACGGCAGCTGCTGTATGAGCGTGGAATGGGACGGGTGGAGCGGCATTCTGACCGGCACCGCCGATGGAACACAGGGCCGCACCGAGGACGGCACCGAGCTGCACTTCACGCTGACCGACACGGGCGGCAGGCCCTGTGAGTTCTGGGCCATTTTGCTGAACGATGACGGCAGCCCCAGCGGCTGCAGCCTGAAATACCGCGCCGGAGAAGTGCTGTTTGACCGGGACACGCGTCCCATTTACTGGAAAAACGACTCCCCGGATCTAACCCTTGTACCGTAATCGAAACCGAACGCAATGCGATGACAAAGCGTTGTCGCTTACACCAAACAAATAACAGGAGGAAATTACTATGGGTCTTATCAAAGCAGGTATGGGCGCACTGGGCGGAACCCTTGCAGACCAGTGGAAGGAATTTTTCTACTGCGATTCTCTGGACAAGGATGTGCTGATGGTCAAGGGCCAGAAGCGCACCTCCCGCCGCAGCTCCAACAACGGCGAGGACAACATCATCACAAACGGCAGCGGCATCGCCGTGGCAGACGGACAGTGCATGCTCATCGTGGAGCAGGGCAAGGTGGTGGAAGTGTGCGCCGAGCCGGGCGAGTATACCTTCAATTCCTCCACCGAGCCCAGCGTGTTCACCGGCAACTTCGGCGACAGTCTGGCAGAGACCTTCCAGACCGTAGCCAAGCGCTTTACTTACGGCGGCGACACGGGCAAGGAACAGCGGGTGTACTACATCAACACCAAGGAGCTGGGCGAGATCCTCTACGGCACTGCCACCCCCATTCCGTTCCGTGTGGTAGTCAGCGAGGAGCGGGGCTACAAGCTCTCGGTGAACCTGCGGTGCAACGGCAGCTTCACCTGCCGCATTTGCGACCCGCTGCTGTTCTACACCAACGTGTGCAGCAACGTCTCTACCCAGTATGACGCATCCGAGATCGCACCCCGGCTGAAGAGCGAGTTGCTGAACGCTTTGCAGCCTGCGCTGGCTACTCTTTCTGCCAACAAGGTGCAGTATTACGAGATCCCCGCCCACACGCTGGAGATCTCGGACGCCCTCAACGAGCAGCTGTCCAATGTCTGGCGCAAAAAGCGCGGCATTGAAGTGTTCTCCTTCAACATCAACTCCCTGTCCATCCCGGAGGAGCAGCAGAAGAAGATCACCGAATGGGAAGAAAACGCCATGACCACCGATCCCACCACCGCTGCCGCCCGTCTGGTGGGTGGTCAGATCGATGCCATGAAGACCGCCGCCGGCAACACCGCCGGTGCCATGACCGGCTTTATGGGCATGGGCATGGCAGCCGGTGCAGGCGGCATGGGCGGCATGAGCGCCCAGAACCTGTTTGCCATGGGCCAGCAGGCCCGTCCGGACAGCGTGGACGCGCCCCAGCAGGTCAGCCGCCCCGCACCCGCCCCGGCAGACAGCTGGAAGTGCAGCTGCGGCGCTACCGTTACCGGCAAATTCTGCCCGGAATGCGGCAGCAAAAAGCCGGAACCGAAGCCCGCTGCGGACAGCTGGACCTGCAGCTGTGGTGCTACCGTTACGGGCAAGTTCTGCCCGGAGTGCGGCAAGCCCCGCCCGGCGGCAGCAGAGGGCTGGACTTGCAGCTGCGGCGCGGTGAACAAGGGCAAGTTCTGCTCCGAGTGCGGCAAACCCAAGCCCGCCGGTACGCCCAAATATAAGTGCGACAAATGCGGCTGGGAGCCGGCAGACCCCGCCCATCCGCCCAAGTTCTGCCCGGAGTGCAGCGACCCCTTTGACGACAGCGACCAGACCTGATCTGACAAATACAGAGCAATGAAAGGAGCATACCATGATGGGATTCTTTTCCAACCTGTTCGCAAAACAGAACTGCGCCGTCTGCGGCAAGGAGTGCGGCACCCTGCACCGCTCCAAGCTGCGGGACGGACAGTTCCTCTGCGATGACTGCGGCGACCAGTGCTCCAAGTATATCCGGCTCAGCGAGCTGACGCTGGACGAAGCCAAGGAGCACATGGCGTACATGGCCCGGATGAAGCGGGTGTTCGACGAGGTGTTCAACAAGACCGAGTTCCGGGTCAACGCATACCCCTCCACCCCGTCGCAGATGGGGCTGGTGTTCTGCGATGAGCTGGGCATGCTGTACATCGACGACCGCACCGGCGGACGGGGCAAGATGCCGGAGCTGATCCGCTACGACCAGATCGCCAGCTATGAGGAATATCTGGACGAGACCCCCGCCAAGGAGCCGGGCCAGGAACCCACCCTCAACGGCGGCGGCCTGAAGCTGAAGCTGGTGCAGCCCCGCAGCATCACCGAGGCCCAGACCCAGCGGGGCATGCGCCCCCACCCCTACATCAAGCAGGAGCTGGTCATCTGCTTCAGCAAGCGGGACCGGCGGGAGATCGGCTATGCCCACATCGCACGGCAGCATCTGGACCACATCTTCGGGGTCCACGATAATGAGACCAGCATGTTCGGCCGCCGGATGTCCAAGGCAGAGGAGCGGGAGCTGAAGGGCCAGGTGGGCATGATCAGTGCCATGGGTGCCGTGGCATCCGCCGCCATGAAGGGCGGGCAGCTCTCTGAGCAGGAAAAGGCCCGCTTTGTGGAGAACATCAATCTGGCAAACGATGCCCAGACCGGCGGCATGGCATTGTACAGCCGCCGTGCTGACGAAGCCTTTGCAAAAGTGCAGTGACTGAAAAAGGAGGAGCGACTATGAAAAAGATCCAGCGCAGAGATTTCCTCAAGGCCATGGGTCTTGCCACCGCCGCCCTCGGGCTGACCGCCTGCGGCGGCTCCGGTGCCGCCAGCGCATCCAGCGTTTCCAGTGCACCGGCTTCCAGCAGTAGTGCCCCGTCCGCTTCGGCACAGCCGGAATCAGCAGTGGACAAAGCCGCCCCTGCAGGGGCCCCTGTGACCCAGTTCCAGACCGGGGAGCTGACCATCGGCGAATACACCTTCAAGGCGCAGTACATCCCCTTTGACGTCCGCCGGGAACTGGACGGAGCGCATCACTGCATCCATGCGGACAGCTACCGGGGCAATTACTTCTTCAGCTTCTACAACGAGGACGATGAAGAGCAGTCTGCTAAAATCTTCGAGTATGCCATCAAGGACGACCGGATGACCCCGGTGGCAGAGTACAACATTGACGGAAGCAACGCCCTCAGCATCGACCGCAATGGCATCCTGTACGCCATGGATCCCTTTGATGTCTACTGCTACGATCTGAACAGCAGCGACCCGGAAGAGCCCGGCGACGCACTGGACTACATGGGCAGCTGCTATTCCTCCAAGGATCGGGATCTGACCGTAATCTACTGGACCGACTCCGCGCCGGTGCTGGTGCAGGACGGCGAGTACACCGAGCTGACGCTGGAGGGCGATAACGAGATCGGCCCCTTCTGCAGCATGCCCTCCCTGAACCTCTGTCAGGACGAGCTGCTGACGGTGGGCGAGCTGGACTCCAGCGGCGATTACTACCTTGCCGCCTTTGATCTGGACGGCAATGAGCTGGCCCGCAGCACGCAGCCGGTGGGCAGCTTTGACGCCGTGATGATGAAGCGCCCCAACGGCTATCTGCTGGACACGGGCTATGTGTGGGAGCTGTACGGGCCGGACGGCACCTTTTTGGAAAAGTCTCTCCCCGTGGGCGAGCACGAGACCCTGTGCCAGCTGTGCGGCGACTTCTGCACCTTTGATGTTTTCCTGCCGCTGGAAGAAAACGCTTTCCTTGCAGTGGGCCACCACGGCAAAGCCAGCGAGCCGGACGAACCGGTGGTGTTCCGCATCACCACGGACTTCTGAGCCGACCGCTTCGGCGGGAAGACTGACGCAAAAACAGCGGGGCCGGGGAAGAGCCCCCGGCCCCTTTTGGAACAACAGGAGGAAACGCTATGGCAGGAATGCTGGAATACAAGTGCCCCTGCTGCGATGGCGCCATCCAATTTGACAGCGCCACCCAGAAGATGAAATGCCCCTACTGCGACACCGAGTTTGAGGTGGATACGCTCAAGGGCTACGACGAGGAGCTGAAAGACGAAAAGCCCAGCGAGATGGAGTGGGCCACCCCCGGCGGCAGCTGGGCAGAAGGAGAGACCGCCGGTCTGCATACTTACAGCTGCAAGAGCTGCGGCGGCGAGATCGTGGGCGACGACACCATGGCGGCGTCCGCCTGCCCCTTCTGCGGCAACCCCATCGTCCTCACCGGACAGTTTGCCGGGGCCCTGCGGCCCGACCTCATCATCCCCTTCAAGCTGGACAAAAAGGCCGCCAAGGCAAAGCTGCAGGAACATCTCAAGGGCAAGACCCTGCTGCCCCGGGTGTTCCGCAGCCAGAACCACATCGACGAGATCAAGGGTGTGTATGTGCCCTTCTGGCTCTTCGACAGCGACGCCGACGCTCAGCTGCGGTTCACCGCCACCCGGACCCGCTGCTGGTCGGACAGCAAATACGACTATACCGAGACCAATTACTACTCCGTCCGGCGGGACGGCACCTTGGGTTTTGATGCCGTGCCGGTGGACGGCTCGTCCAAGATCGAGGACGACCTGATGGAATCCATCGAGCCCTTTGCCATGCAGGACGCCATCCCCTTCCAGACCGCCTATCTGGAGGGCTATGTGGCGGACAAATACGATGTGAACGCCGAGGACAGCATCGAGCGTGCCAACAAGCGCATCCGCCGCTCCACTGAGGAGACGTTCCAGCAGACCGTTACCGGCTACGATTCGGTCAAGGTGGAAAACAGCAGCATCCAGCTGCACGGCGGCAAGGCAAAGTACGCTCTGTTCCCGGTCTGGCTGCTGAGCACCAGCTGGCGGGGCGAAAACTACCTGTTTGCCATGAATGGTCAGACCGGCAAATTCGTGGGTGACCTGCCCGTGGACAAGGGCGCTGCCCGCAAGTGGATGCTGGGCCTTACGGCTGCCCTTTCCGCCGCGTCCTACGGCGTGATGTGGCTGCTGTGGCTGGCACGGATCCTGTAAAGGAGGGACGAACGATGAAAAAGACTTCCAACCGACTGCACTCCCTCTTTGCGGCGCTGGCAGCACTGATTCTTGCGGCGGCGCTGGCTGTTCCGGCCTTTGCGGTAGAGGGCGGCTTTGCCGACCTGTACTACCGCATATTCGACGACGCTGAGGTGCTGACCGAGGACGAGGACAACGAGCTGGAGGACGCACTGGAAGAGCTGAGCCTGCGCCAGAGCTTCGATGTGACCATTGCCACCATCGAGTCGATGGAAAGCGTTGGTGCCGACAGCATGGAGCAGTTTGCCGATGATCTGTATGACTACTGCCAGTACGGCTACGGCCCCGATATGGACGGCGTGCTGCTGCTGGTGAGCGTAGGCGACCGCAAATGGCACATCTCCACCTGCGGTTACGGCATCACCGCCTTTACGGATGCCGGCATCCAGTACCTTGGCGAGCAGATGACCCCCTTCATGGCCGATGGAGACTACGCCGGTGCCTTCCGCACCTTTGTCCAATGGTTGGATACTTACATCGATGCTGCCCGGGCGGGCCACCCCTACGATGTGAATAACCTGCCCCGGGAGCCGCTGTCTCTCATGTACCTGTTCCTTGCGCTGGGCATCGGCCTTGTGCTGGCATGGGTCGTCGTCAGCGTAATGAAAAGCCAGCTGCGCAGCGTGGCGTTCCAGGAGAACGCCGCCAGCTATGTGCGGGAGGGCAGCATGAATCTGACCAACAGCCGGGAGCTGTTCCTGTACCGGAATGTGCAACGCACGAAGCGTGTGGAGGAAAAGGACTCCGACAGCTCCGGCGGCAGCTCCACCCACACCTCTTCCAGCGGCACCACCCACGGCGGTGGAGGCGGCTCGTTCTGAAAGGAGTATGTCTATGAACCCTTATCTCTCGGAAAAAGCCAGCGGCGAGATTCCCCGTGTCCTCAAATGGCTGCGGAACGCGGGGCTTGCCTTCTGCGTGTTCTGCTCTGTCGGCGGGCTGTATACCCTCTGCCTGGACCTGCAGGTCAAGGACACCTCCCACGTTGTCGGGTATGTGTTCTGGATCGTGGTGGGCGCAGTGCCCCTTGTTCTGTTCGCACGCAACGAAAAACGCCGCTACCATGCAAGAACCATCGCCCGCAGGGTGGAGAGCTACTCTGGGCCGGAGGTGCCCCTGCGGTGGCTATGCAACAGCGTTGGCATGGACACAAAGGACCTTGCATGGTATTTTGAAAACGGTTATTTTGTAAACCTCAGTCTGGATCTGAACCAGAAGATCGTCCGCAGGCGGACTGTGCCCCGCCATGACCCGAACCGGAGCTGAACCCTTTACAGCTGAAACAGAAAGGAGTATTTTCATGGGACTTTTTGATAAGATGAAGCAGGCCGCCGCAAATGTTTCCGGCAACCAGACCGTCACCTTTACCTTTCAGGCTCTGCCGGAAAGCCTTGCCCAGATGCAGGCACTGCCGGAGGCCAGTCTGGACACCCCCTTTAAGACCGCAGCCCTCACCGTCTGCGCACTGTGCGCCTACGGTGCCGACAAATCCATCGGGCTGGAGATGCTCAACTGGCTGCGGGGCCCCCGCCCGCTGAACGGGCAGGAGATCTCCTTCCTGAACGACCGCTTCCGGGACGGCAAGAGCTATATCCCGTTCTCCTACTTTGTGGGTGCATCGCCGGAAAACGGCTATACCCCCCGCCAGCCCTTCACCCTGCTGGTGGGCAGCGACCACACCTCCAACGTGGAGGAAGGCTATTGCAAGCTGTTCATCCCCTGCGGCGGCGCCGACAGCCCCCGCCCCATCAAGCTGCGCCGCAAGGGCGACGGGCAGTGGTTCTTGTGGGAGCAATACCTGATGACCGGCATCCGCATCCCGGCGTCTGCCGACCCGTGGGCATAAGATGAAGGGCGTGACCATGAAGCTGTTTGCCGCCCTGCTGGCGCTGACCCTGAGCCTTGCAGGCTGCGGGCCAGTGGACGGCGACCCCGTCCGCCCCGCCCCCGGCAGCGCCGGGCAGGGCAGCAGCACAGCGGCTTCCGGTGCCGATTCTGCTGAGCCGGAGCAGCTTGCCGCGCTGCGGCAGCTGGCCGGGGAAAACGGAGAGCTTGCTGGGGTGCTCTATCTGGGCAGCGTCCCGGAGCGCACCACCGATGTGCACGCCGTGCTGGACAGCTTACCGGAACAGCCGTGGCAGTTTGTTGCGGACATCCCGGCAGACCGCTGGGTCGCAGCGCCGGGCGGCGGGCGGGAGCTGTATTGCATCTTTGCCGTGCGCAAGGAGGATACGCTTTTTGTCTATGAAAAGCAGAATCCTCAGTACCCGAACGAGACGGGTAAGGAACTTTACGGCAGGCAGGGTGGCCAGCCCATTCTGCTGCTGTGCAACGGCAGCAGGGAGGACACCGACACCATGGTAACGGTCTATTGCAGCACCGGACGCCCGCTGGACTGGAACCCGCAGCTTTCCGCCGAGACCAGCCGCCCTGTGCCGGTGGAGGGCGTGTATGATTTTTCCAACTACCCGCTGACCGGCGCTGCCCCCTGAGGTGCGCCCCGGCAGGGCATGAGAAAGGAGAACCTATGAAAAACCTGAAACTTTTGGCAGCCCTGCTGGCGCTGACCATCGGCCTTGCAGGCTGCGGCGGGTCGTCCAAGGGCGGCAGCAGACCCGCCAGTTCTGCATCCAAAAATAAGCTGGACGGTGACGGCATGACCGCATCCAGCACCCAAGAGCAGGAATACGAAGAGCCGGAGGACGTGACCTACATGCGCCTTCTGGCAGGGGAGGACGAATACCGCGCCTGTGTGCTGTATCTGGGCGGCTCCTATGAGGTGACCACCGATGTGCAGAAGGTGCTGGACAGCCAGCCGGACTTACGCCAGCTGTGGAGCTTCGTCTATGACATCCCGCAGGATCACTGGGTCGTGGCACCGGATGGCGGGTGCGATTTGTACTGCATCTTCCCGCAGGACCCGGATGCCACCCTGTTCGTCTACGAGACGAGCCTGACAGACGATGCCGAAAACCCGCTCCAGCGCGGCAAACAGCTTTATTACAGCGAGGACGGCCAGCCAATCCTGCTGCTGTGCAACATCAGCGATATCGCCCCCAACACCGAGGTGGAACTGTACCCCAGCACCGGCGAAGAGCTGGTATTCAGCCCCTTCCTTTCCGGCGAGAACGGCCATGTGGTGGAAGCCGAGGGCGTGTGCGATTTTACCATCTACCCGGAGGGGGACGACTGGGAGACCGACACCAGCCCGTGGTCGTTGGAGGGCAACTGGCTGGAGACCGGCCGCGACACCGACGAGGGCTATTTTGACACCGACCCCGCAGACGCCGACCGGATGTGCTTTTTGCCCACCGATGCCGACACCGAGGGCAGCCAGCTGCCCTTCACCGCCAGCTACATCACCCCCTACCCGGAGCTGAACGTGGAGGAAGCCGACCTGTTCTATCAGGAGGGCACCCCGGAGGTACCCTTCCGCTCCAATCAGGAGTGGTACGCCACCTTTACCGGGGAGGACGGCTCCCGCTACGCCGTCACGCTGGAGAACGAGAACACCCTTGCCCTGAAGGTGTATCTGGAGGGCCAGGAGAGCTACCTGAGCCTTGTCAACACCGTCTATTTTGCGCGGCAGGAGGCCATGGGGTGACCGCCGCCGCCGACCCACACCGGGAGGAATGCACCATGAAACACACCAAAACGATCACCATCCTCCACTCCAATGATCTGCACGGAGATTTTCTGGCAGAGCAGGTGGACGAAAAACTGGTGGGCGGCGTTTCCATGCTGTCCGGCTACATCGAAAAGGTGCGGGCAGAACAGCCCAACACCCTCTACGCCATCGCGGGGGATATGTTCCGGGGCTCGGTCATTGATTCCGAATACAAGGGCCTTTCCACCATCGAGATCATGAACGCCCTTGCCCCGGACGTGGTCACCATAGGCAACCACGAGGTGGACTACGGCATCGCGCATCTGCTGTTCATCGAAAAATGCGCGCGCTTTCCCATCATCAACGCAAACCTCTATATCAAAAACACCCCCACACGGCTGTTCACCCCCTACAAGATCCTGCGGATGGACGGCATGAACATCCTGTTCATCGGCATCATCACGCAGGACGTCATCAACCAGACCAAGTCCGAATCTCTGGTGGGGTCCTTTGTGGACACCGCCGCAGCTGCCGCCGAGGTGGGCAAGATCTGCAACGCCCACAACAGCATCGATATTGATTTTACCGTGCTGCTGACCCACATCGGCTTTGAGGAGGACCGCCATCTGGCGCGCCAGCTGGACCCGGCGTGGGGAGTGGATCTGATCATCGGCGGGCACAGCCACACCCTGCCGGAGCACGCGGTGGAGGAAAACGGCGTGGTCATTGCGCAGGCGGGCACCGGCACCGACCAGATCGGGCGCTTTGACATCATCGTGGACACGGACAACAACTGCATCGATTCCTACACATGGCGCACCGTGCCCATCTGCGCCGAGACCTGCCCCCGCAACCCCGCCATGGAGCAGGTGCTGCAGCGCTTCACCAGCCAGGTGGACGAAAAGTACAGCCACATCGTAGGGCGCTTCCGCCGGGAGCTTACCCACCCCCAGCGCACGCAGGAGACCGAGCTTGGCAACCTGTTTGCGGATATCTTCACCCGCAGCCTTGGCATCGACGTGATGCTCATCGGCTCCGGCAGCATCCGGGCCGAAAAGCTGGGGCCCATTGTCACCTACGGCGACCTCATCGAGGGCTTCCCCTACGACGACGGGGTGTATATGTTCAAGGTGACGGGGCGGCAGCTGCGGGAAATGCTCCACTACATGCTGCGGGAGGAGGCCTACGCCGGGCACACCGAGTTCTACCAGCTGCCCTCCACCCTGCGGCTGCGCTACGACCGCGCCAAGGGCGACTTTGATTACTTTACCTACTGCGGCAAGGAGGTGGGCAAGGAGATCGGCGATGACGCCCTGTTCACCGTGGGCTTGCAGAACTACCACTTTAAAAACATCGAGAGCTTTTTCAACATCTCCTACGACACCCTTTGCAAGCTCCAGAAGCCCCGCAGCGTGGCAACCTCCTGTCAGGATATCCTGATGGAGTATTTCCGGGAGCACGAGATGGTGGACGCGGTGGTGGACGGCAGAATGACCATTCTGCCCCCCACGGCCAAGGAAGGAGGCTGACCCATGGGCACAGAAAGGAGGGAACGAACCATGCGAACCTTCTCGCTGGTGCTGCTGGGGCTGGCGGTGGGGACGGCGCTGCTGAGCCGCCGCCCCGCCCCAACGCCCCCGGAGCCTGCGGCTTCCGCCCTGGCGCTGGCCGAGCTGGAAACGCTGGAGTTCTGGGAGCAGGGCAGCTACATCCAGCCCATCTCCCACACCTGCCTCACCCGCACCCCCGAGGGCACCCGGGTGGAGCTGGAGCTGTACCACGAAGAAGTGTATCAGGAGCAGGCCGGGCCGGAGCTTCTGGAGCAGGCCAGGGCCATTCTGGAGGAGTACGGCGTGGGCGGCTGGGCGGGCTTCTCCGGCCACGACCCCAACGTGCTGGACGGCAGCAGCTTCCGGCTGGAAGCCACTCTTGCCGACGGCACCCGCATCGAAGCCCATGGGGAAAACAGGTTTCCCCCAAACTACCGGGCAGTGATGAGCGCTCTGGATGCCCTCACCGCCCCCGCCCAGGAAAACGCCCTGCAGCAATACACCCCATAACAGAAAGGAGCACCCCATGAAACAACGATTCACAAAACGAACGCGCCTTGTCAGTGCCCTTTTGACGCTGGCTATGGTGTTTACCTTTTTGCCCTTCAGTGCCTTTGCGGCGAACACAGAAATTGATTTTAATTCGCCGGATTTTGCACTTGAGTTCCCGGATGCGGAATTTCAGCGCTTTCTCAAAGAAAGATGTGACACAAACCACAATGGCAAGCTCGATGCGCAGGAACTCAACATCACAGAGATGACGATTACTGACGATTACAAAATCAGAAATCTTGAGGGAATCCGTTTCTTTGAAGATCTCGAAAAGCTGGATTGCCACGGTATCGGCTTGACAACACTTAATGTTGGCAAAAATTTCAAACTGAGGGAGCTGGATTGTTCCTATAATCAACTGAAAGATTATCTTCCTATTCTTTCAAGTGGACTGAAAATATTGAATTGCTCCAATAATAAACTGACCTACATGAATCTGGGCATTCTCTATGGGCTGAATCTTGAAGAGGTGGATTGCTCCAATAATGAAATAACGAATATCGTAATGGATAGCGTGGGGGAACTGGTCAAATTTGATTGTTCCAACAACGACCTGATGACGTTGGATGTCAGCCAATGCCTCAAGCTGGAAGAACTGAATTGCTCTGGAAATCAATTGATGGAGTTGGATGTCGGGCACCAGACGCAGCTGACACAGCTGGATTGTAGCAATAATAAATTGACAGAACTGAACGTGAAACAGAATGGCGGCTTGATATCTTTGATATGCAATGATAATCAGCTGACAACGCTGGACCTGAGCCAAAATCACAGTTTGAGTCATCTGAATTGTGCAAAGAATCGGTTGGCTTGTGTAGACGTTACTGGAATCAGCGGTACGATAATGGCTGATGGCAACAGGCGTCCCATTGCTGTCCGTACAGACGGAACGTTTAACTTGACCACACTGCCCGGCTTTGACGTGAGCAAGGCAACCAACTGGAACGGCGGCTCTGTTTCCGGCACAACTCTAAGTGTGAATGCGGGCGCAGACGAGGTGAGCTACCAATACAATTGCGGCGATGGAGTAAACCGCACATTCATCTTTGAAACCAGTCTGCCCATCAATGAGGATAATTTCCCCGACGATAACTTTAGAAATTACATCAAAACCTACAAAGCAGGTGGCAGAGATGTCCTCACGGTGGAAGAACAAAGAAAAGTCGAAACAATCGAAGTCGAAGGAAAGAACATCAGCAGCTTAAGAGGCATTGAGGCGTTCCCCAACCTGACCGAATTGAAGTGCGGAAACAATTCTATCCAGAAATTAGACCTGAGACAGAATCCAAAGCTGAAAACGTTGAAATGCAATAAGAATCAACTGACCCAGCTGGACCTGAGCAAGAACCCGGATATCGACTATCTGAATTGTTCCGAGAACCAGTTGGAACAACTGGATGTATCGCATCTGAAAGATTTGGTGACTCTCAATTGCTCGCACAACGATCTGGAGCAACTGGATGTCAGAAATAGTAAATTTCTGGAAACACTTTACTGTTCCTCGAATCGGTTGACAGAGCTGGACGCAGATGTGACCCATAAGTCCCGTCTGGTAAGTGTAGAATGCCAAAACAACCAGCTGACATCGCTGATTCTGGGCCAAAATAAACTGCTGAAGAAACTGAATTGTGCCAACAACCAGTTGACCCAGCTGAATTTGAACAATATGAATTCCTTGAAGGAGTTGAAGTGCCAAAACAACCAGCTGACCGCGTTGGACGTCAGCAGCAGTCCAAACTTGACTACATTGGTGCTTAAGAATAACCATCTCACCAGCCTGAATCTGGATAACAATCCGAATCTCAATTTCACTTATACGGATGTTTACCATTCCGATTTTAATAATGTTTACACCGTTACTCTGAACCCTGACCGTACGTTTGACCTGAACACTCTGCCCGGGAACTTTGATATAAACCGGGTTACTGGATGGGTCAATGGCACAGTCAAAGGGAACATTCTGACGGTCAATGACGGCACAAACGTAGTGTACTATGGTTATCGGTGCATAACTGGTATGATGGATGCAAGTTTCACACTGGATGTGACTGGCACCGGCGGCACCGTTCCCCCGGTAACACCTCCCTCCGGCGGCGATACCCCGGGCGGCTCTACCCCGGGCGGCTCTACCCCGGGCGGCGGCTCTACCGGCGGCGGTGACGGCGGCGGTGCGGTCGTCATCGTGGCAGCGGCAGGCGCAGTGGCGGCTGGCGTTGTGGGCTACGGCGTGTACAATTATGTTTCCGGCCAGAAGCTGCAAGCCCTGCTGCCGGAAGGCGTGGCTGCACCCGAGAACCGCGCCCAGACCGCGCTGCTGCTGTGGAATACCGCAGGCCGTCCCGAGCCTGCCGAGGCCCCGGCCTTTGCAGACGTGGCAGACCCGGATACCGCCAAGGCAGCCCAGTGGTGCGTGGAGCAAGGGCTGATGAAGCGCCGCCTGAACGGCAAATTTGCCCCGGGCAGCAGCATCCCGGCCTATCAGGTGCTGAACGCCTACCGGAAGCTGGCAGGAGGCTGACAACCGAAGGATCATTCTGCCCCCTGCCGGGCAATGACCGCTTTTTGAAAAAGGGTACCTTTTTTCGGGGGAAGCTGACGCTTCTCCCGAATGGGGTCCTGAAAAAATTTTACCACAGAAAGGAGCACCCCATGAAACAACGATTCTCAAAACGAACGCGCCTTGTCAGTGCCCTTTTGACGCTGGCCATGGTATTCACCTTCCTGCCCTTCAGCGCCTTTGCGGAAGTTCAAACCTACGTTCCCCTGAACAACAAATGCTTCCCGGACGAAACGTTCCGGAAATATCTTGAACAGTTTGACAAAGACTATGATGGATATCTGGGTACAGCCGAACGGAATGCTGTCAAGCAGATCGTTGTTTGGAATATGGACATCCGTAACCTGTATGGCATTCAGTTCTTTCCCAACCTGAAGTATCTGAATTGCAACGGCAACCAGCTGACCAGTCTGGATGTACACGAGAACACAGCATTGGAGTATTTGTCCTGCGCCGAAAACCAGCTGACCAGTCTGGATGTGCGCCAGAACGCAGCATTGCAGAGTCTGTATTGCTACAACAACCAGCTGACCAGTCTGGATGTGAGCAAGAATACGGCATTGGAGGAGCTGTCGTGCAACCAAAACCAACTGTCTAGTCTGGATGTGAGCAAAACGGCTGTTACGACACTGGATGCAAGCAACAACAAAATCAATATCAATGTTGAAGAGACCCCCCGCACCTTTGACCTGAGCACCCTCCCCGGTAAATTTGACGTGACCAAGGCCACCAACTGGAGCGGCGGCACTGTGAGCGGCAACACCCTGAAGGTGAAGCCAGGTGCAACGCAGGTAACTTACACCTACGATTGCGGCAAGGGTTTCAGCAGATACTTTACCCTGAACGTGATTGTCATCCCGGATGGCACCATTTTCATTAACGCTTCCAACTTCCCGGATGCCGTTTTCAGAGATCAGGTCAAATGGAAAATCGCAGATGGCAGCGACACTCTTACCGAGCAGCAGCGTAACCAGCTCCAAGAGCTCAGTCTTCCGCAGGGTATTAAAGACCTGAAGGGAATCGAGTACTTTGAGAATCTCGAAAAGCTGGAAGGCGTAACGGTCGGTCTGAAATATCTGGATGTGACCAAAAACAAAAAGCTGAAATATCTGGATGTAAACACCAATCAGCTGGAGTATCTGAAGGTGACCGAGAATACCGGACTGGAATATCTGCATTGCGGCTCAAACCATCTGACCGAGCTGGACGTGACCCATAATCGCAAGCTGAGCAAACTATGGTGCTATAACAATCAGTTCACAAAGCTGGATGTGAGCAAGAATAGCGATCTGGTATGGCTGGGATGCGGCTCGAACAGTCTGACCGAGCTGGATGTGTCCAGAAATCCCAAGCTGGAGATGCTGCTCTGCTTCAACAACCAGCTCACCGAACTGGACCTGAGCAAAAACACCGCATTGACTGAGCTTGATTGCAGCGGGAACCACCTGACAAGTCTGGAACTTACCTCTTATATAAATGACACAGATTTCAAGGCAGACGGAAACGTATACGACATTACCATCGACCGCACCGACCGCACCTTTGACCTGAGCAGCCTGCCGGGGAACTTTAAGCCCGAAAAGGTGCAGCAGTGGAACGGCGGTTCCGTAAAGAGCGGCACCAGCATCCTCACCGTAGACAAGGGTGTCAGTCAGGTGACCTACACCTACGACTGCGGCTTTAGCCGGAAAGCCGTGTTTACCCTGCGGGTGACCGAGACCGGCAGCGCACCGGTGGACCCCCCGGTAACGCCTCCGGAACCCCCGGTGACGCCTTCGGAACCCCCGGTGACGCCTCCCTCCGGCGGCGGTGACGGCGGCGGTGCGGTCGTCATCGTGGCAGCGGCAGGCGCAGTGGCGGCTGGCGTTGTGGGCTACGGCGTGTACAATTATGTTTCCGGCCAGAAGCTGCAAGCCCTGCTGCCGGAAGGCGTGGCTGCACCCGAGAACCGCGCCCAGACCGCGCTGCTGCTGTGGAATACCGCAGGCCGTCCCGAGCCTGCCGAGGCCCCGGCCTTTGCAGACGTGGCAGACCCGGATACCGCCAAGGCAGCCCAGTGGTGCGTGGAGCAAGGGCTGATGAAGCGCCGCCTGAACGGCAAATTTGCCCCGGGCAGCAGCATCCCGGCCTATCAGGTGCTGAACGCCTACCGGAAGCTGGCAGGATAAAACCTCTCAGTCTCGCTTCGCCTGGCAGCTCCCCTGACCGGGGAACTAAGAACGCAGGCGTGTTCCGGCAAATGACATCAAAACGCAACCGATGCCCTGACTTTCCCATCAGGAGAGGGGGCGCGGCATAAAAAATAAGCATCCGCAGCGCACTGCGCCTGAGCTGAAGCAGCCCGGCCATGCGCTGCGGATGCTTTTGTTGTGCGGTGGGGCACGCCGTCAAAAACAAAAAATCTGACCCCTTCTCTTTCGAGAAAAGGTTTGGATCTTCCTTGTCTGGTGCGAGTAGTGATACAGAACTTTTTGAAAACAATCGTAGTACAATTTGTTTTTGAGGTCATCGGATAGCAACTTGCTTGTATCACATCCCGATGGGCAGCTGTATTGAAAAAAACAGCTACCCAAGACAAAAAGAAACGCCGTATCGCTTAATACGATACGGCGTTTTATGGACTCGAAGGGAGTCGAACTCTCGACCTTTCGGATGCGAACCGAACGCTCTCCCAACAGTCTCGCTTTTGTGCACACCTTATGCAATGTGAGAGAAGAAAAATAAACGTATATTCGTCCATATAAAATGTCCTGCCAGCCCAATGGACTTTCCTGACTGTAAGTACGACCACCAAGCCGCTGATTTTCAGGATGAAGCTGTTTGGGGCGTAATATGGTTGGCGGACAAGTGAGCTACAGGCCCTTGAGATATAGCTCACATGGGGTTCAGATGTATCGCATCCCAATTCACAATAAAACACGATGTACCGTAAAAGCGCAGCTTCTACTCTTGATGAATGGAAGATGCGCTTTTTACATTTGGCAGCAAGTTATAGATTGACAAGAGTGCACATACACGATAAACTTAGTATAGTTGCACCCAATATAGATGAAAGTAATGGGTGTAACAAGCGACACCTCAAGTAAAAGTTTTATAGAAGTGGACGGAGGGAGTATCGTGCTGAGCGGACAATTTGAAAATTGCTATGGCTTACGTCAGTTTCATTTGCCCAATATTGATTTTCGCCGTTGTAATGGAGCACTTATTTATGCACCTAACGGTGTGATGAAAAGCTCTCTTTCAAAAGTCTTTGACGATATTTCAAAAGGCAAGGTCACAACTGATCGGATTTTTCCTGAGGTTGTGAGTAGCTACTCAGTAACACATTATACGAGTACGTATACTTTTAGTTCTGCAAATCCTCAAAATGTTCTAAATCCCACTGATCGAATTTATGTAGTCAACACGTTTTCGGATTCGTTTGAATTTACAAAGGAAACTGTCAGCACACTGCTTGCAGATGAAACAACTAGAAACGAGTATAATGCTTTAATAGCCAATTTTAGCGGTGAAATTGGACAAGTCGAAGAAAAATTGAGAGTCTTGACTGGCTTGACAAAAAATCAAATCAAGGGAAAACTAATTGAGGACCTAAGACTACCTACAACGACAGATTGGACCGATATTATAGAGAAAGTTCATGATTTGATTGCAACTCGACAGCCGTACGCTTTTCTGAACGATTGTAAATACTCGGAACTGTTTAATGATAAAGTCATGGCAGTTTATGCAAAAAGAGAGTTCAATACATCACTAGCCGAATATGTGGACAATCTCAATCAGTTGCTGGAAAACAATCCGATTTTGAATACTCATTTTACCGAGAAAAATGCGGAAACACTAGGCAAAGATTTTGAGAAGAATAATCTTTTTGCAGCACAACATACAATCCGTCTAAAAGATGGAGTTACCGAGATTCACTCTCTTGAGGAATGGAACTCTATTGTTAAAACTCAACTGGATAGACTTTATGCCACACCTGAATTAAGCACGGCATTTTTAAAGCTAAAAAAGATGCTAACTGCAAATAACGATGTATCGCGATTAAGAGATATTATTGTGGCTCACCGTGAGATTATACCTGTGCTACATAATATTCCAGACTTAAAAATTCAAGTATGGCTCGACTGCTTTTCAAAACTGGATATACCATTTACTGATTGTTACGAGAGAATTTCGCAGTATACTACTCGAATTAAAGCATTATATGAGCAGGCGGCTACACAGTCTGAGCGATGGCAAGCAGTTGTTGATGAATTTAATAGACGCTTTCGTGTGCCGTTCAAAGTTCAAATTGAAAACAAGGCCAATTTCTTATTAAAGGATGAGGCCCCCAACTTATCCTTCAAGTATACTAGAGGAAGCACAACTCCGCAAACGGCGACACTTAAAAAAGATGACTTAATGGTATCTTTAAGCACCGGAGAAAAAAGAGCCCTTTATCTTTTGTACATACTTTTTAACCTTGAACGTATTCGCAAACAAGCGAGTGTTGGCGGCGGTCAATTTTTGATTGTAGTAGACGATATTGCAGATTCCTTTGATTACAAGAACAAATATGCTATTATCGAGTACCTCGATGATTTAAAAAAGACAACTGGAATAGATCTTTTGATTCTTACACACAATTTTGATTTTTATCGTACAGTTAAATCAAGACTGAATATATCTCGCCATAACTGTCTCATTGCACAGAGAGATGAAGAAGGCACAATATCAGTGTCTGAATTTAAGTATCAAAACGATTTTTTCAAAAATGTCATTATGGATAACATCAAGGATGGTAATATTTCCAATGATGCTAAGAAAAAGTTTTTGTTTGCAAGCATTCCATTTTATAGAAACCTTTGTGAGTATAGCGGAAAAGAGGTTGACTATAAAGAACTCACTTGCTTTATCCACTTAAAGACTGATCCTTTGGATACAGAATCTTTAATGATTTCTGATTTGTGGAATAAGGTTAATCCATTTCTTGGCAACGCACCATTTAATGGCCTAGATGAAAACTACTATATCGCCTTGTGTAGAATTGCCTTTCAGTGTGCAAACGATACCAATGACGAGGTTCTGTTAGATAATAAGCTTGTTATGTCGTTAGCTATCCGCTTGTGTGCGGAAAAATTCTTGAAGCAAGTGCTAACTGAAAATGGGCAAAATTGCCAAGATGCGACTAGTAATCAAACAAGAGTGTGGTCTAAAAGAGCTGCACAATTCTTAACCCCAGAGCAAAAGGCCACAATAGATGAAGTGAATTTAATAACACCAGAAAACATTCACTTGAACGCATTTATGTTTGAACCATTGATTGATATTTCTGATTGGGCACTTAAAGAATTATACGACAAGGTTATGCATTTGTAATAACGAGGGATTTACCTATGAGCATTAAATACATTACTCCTGCCCAACACAAAAGCAACCTCCGCAATGTGTACGGCACCTTTGCCATCGAAGGCATGACCATCAGCAAAGATACACGTAGCAACCTTGATCGTATCGGCAGTGGTCAGGCCAGCTATCAGCAAGTTGTGAATGAACTGCGCGCAAAATACACAAAGAAAGGCTGATTATGTTCTCGAAGTATGATGTCTACACCACAGTGCAGTCCATGTACTGCTATCCTGATACGGATGTTCTGATCAACAAGCTGGACATCCGTGACAAGACAGAACTTAAACAGGCTGAAGAAGAATTTACGGCGGTAAAACAGATGGCTCTGTTGCAAGAGCCGATCAAGGGACGTTTTACCAAGACGCACCTGTTTCGAATTCATCGCTTCCTTTTTGAAGATGTGTACCCCTTTGCTGGGCACATCCGCAAAGAACAAATCAGCAAGGGAGACACGATGTTCTACCCACCAGACCTGATTGACCGAGAATTAGAGCGAGTGTTCAAAAACATTCACTCTAAGAAGCTGCTTGCCGAGCAAGATGAAGAAAAGCAGATTCAGAATCTGTCGCAAACGATGGCAGAACTGAACATCATTCATCCCTTCCGCGAGGGAAATGGCCGCAGCACCCGTGAATTGATTCGCTGCATGGCGTTAGAATATGGTCTGCACATCAACTGGGGCAACACTGACCGTGAAACTTTGATCAACGCTGCAATCGCTGCCGTAGACGATGATATGGCATTCTGTGATGTTCTACGGCACTGTATTGAAACGCAAGCCCATTAAAACTCTATGCGCACATGAATTGGAGGTTGGCAATGGTTCGGGTTTTATATTGTATGAAGATTGCTTCACCTCGCTGGGCAAAAAGTTTGAGTGATGGAACGGCATGGTTTGGATCGGTTGAATCATATATTCAAAAAGCTCAAAAGGATCACAATGACGAACAGGGCGATGAATTTGAAGGTATATTTGCTCGAGTATGGAGACTTTCAGATGCGCTCATTGGCTACATGAAGAAATTCGGGGATGAACTTGAAATTATTCCAGATGGAGAGTATTGCTTGCTCCGACGCAAATCTGTTCGTAAAGCGTGCATATTTTGTATGTACGGTTTAACATCGAATGACTTTAAACCAGTAAGCAAACCGTATTATAAAGACGGCGTTGAGGTTTGCGATTTTGAGCATTCGGTCAATCAAAAAATGTTTGACGGCTTTTTAGGTAGCAATGAGAAGGCGGCTTCAGTATGTGCGAGTGCTGGACACTTAAGGGATGCAATTTCCAAGGGTGCAACAATTGCTGGATATTCTATCAAAAGGCAAGAACAAAATTATGATCTCGATTTTAC
>OGUG01000178.1_pt1 | contig 32963 bp, 34 predicted proteins | sample 1573711 | NCBI WGS metagenome assembly OGUG01 (sample SAMEA2582006, study PRJEB24529) | metagenome | biome: Human gut stool | place: China | collected 2011 | reverse complement strand
TTCTTAATTAACTTTGACTATGCAAAATTAATCCCCACTAAAAATCTACTGACCCCATATTATCCCTATATGTTAATAACACAGAAAATCCTTCTGTGGAAAATCATCATGCAGCTTCGGTATCAGACAACTATGGTCCCGGAACAGGAATAGGAAGTTCATCATATCTTTCCAAATATTGTATTGATCTGATGGCTGCCGCTCCTGAAAGATTATTGCCGGTTATCAATAGAGACCGTGAGACCCGTATGGTCATGGAAGTGCTGGGTAGCCGAAGTAAATCAAACGTTTTGATTGTAGGTGATGCCGGAGTTGGAAAAACAGCTTTGGTTTATGGTCTGGCATGGGATATTGTTAATAAGAAGGTTCCTTCTTTTCTGGAAGGAGCCCGTATCTTCGAGTTGGACAATGCTTCGCTTATTGCCGGAGCCACCTATAAAGGAGAAATCGAAGATCGTTTGAAGAATGTATTGAAGGAACTTCGCCATATAGAAAATTCCATCCTGTTTATAGATGAAATACATGTTCTACTGGATAGCAGACAGGGTAATTCCGGAGCGGGTAATATCCTGAAGCCGGAGCTGTCACGTGGAGATTTGACCGTAATTGGTGCTACGACAATAGACGAGTATAGGAAGATTATCGAACCTGATCATGCGTTCAGTCGTAGATTTGAGGTCGTTCAGGTAAATGAGCCTGATTTAAAGTCTGCCATTCAGATGCTTCATAGTGTAAAGAAACAGTATACAGATTATCATCATGTCGGTATCAGCGATACTGCCGCGGCTGAATGTGTGCGTTTGGCCAAGCGTTATGTAAAGGAACGTCGGTTGCCTGACTCAGCCATTGGACTTTTGGATATGACTTTGTCTGCCATAAAGATGGTAAATGAAACAGGACAGCAGGACGTAAAAGAATTGCTTGATGAATTGGACACTATTGAAAAAGCCGAAACGGAAGAAAGTGAAAAAGTTGAGGACTTAAAGACTTTATTGTTTGTTATGCGCAATAGGCTAAGCCCTATCTTGCAAGGAGTGATAACCGATGAAACGGATGTGAATGAACTTCAGGATTATACTGAATTGAAGAGTTATCTGCTGAATGCGTTGAACTTGATGCGCGAATTTGCCGAAAAGAAAATCGAAGAGGTAGAAATATATGAAGTCGCTGCGGTGGTAGCAAGCAGAACCGGCATTCCAATAGGAAAAGTACAGTCACAGGAGAAGGAACGTCTGTTGAATATGGAGGACTATTTGCGTAGAAGAGTTGTTGGGCAGGATCAGGCCTTGAAAACACTTACGGATGCAATCCTTGAATCGCGTAGCGGAATGAATAAGCCGGGACAGCCAATCGGCTCCTTCTTCCTTTTAGGACCTACCGGTACCGGAAAAACAGAGTTGGCAAAGGCTTTGGCTGAGACATTGTTCAATGATGAAAAATCCATGATTCGCTTTGATATGTCGGAATTCAAGGAAGAACACTCTGCGGCCCTTCTGTATGGTGCTCCTCCGGGATATGTAGGATATGAAGAAGGCGGTATGCTGGTAAACAAGATAAGACAGCAGCCTTATGCAGTGGTTCTTTTTGATGAAATAGAGAAAGCCCATCCATCGGTATATGATATATTCCTCCAAATAATGGATGAGGGCAAACTTCATGACCGTTTAGGCAAAGAAGGTGATTTTTCCAATTCCATTATTCTGTTTACATCCAATGTGGGCAGCGAGTGGCTGACTAAACAGTTGGAATCGGGAAGCGTACCTTCTACCACACAGATAATGGAAGTGATGGGAAGACATTTCCGTCCAGAGTTTCTGGCCAGATTATCTGAAATTGTTCCATTCTCTCCTATCAGCGAGGATATTTTGCTGATGATATTCGACATACAGTTTAATGGCCTTAGAAAACTGCTTGACCGTCAAGGTATAGCAATTGAAATAAGTGATGATGCCCGTAAACTGCTTGCACATAAAGGATTTACTCCTAAATATGGAGCAAGGCAGGTTGCCGGTGTGATCCGTAATTATTTACGTAGGCCTATTTCCCGTCTTATAATAAAGGAAGAGTTGTCGAAAGGCAAAATCTTGAAGGTAGGACTGGATGAAGCGAATGAATTAACTTGGGATATTCACTGAAAATCAAGATTCTTATGTTTGGATATACAGTATTTTTAAAAATCGGCAATCTGGCAGCTACATCGCTGACGGATATGTATAAGGACAGCTATCAACTGATAGGGTGTGAATTTGGCTTCGCCCAAGGTATTGATTTTAAAGGTCAGGTACAAACAGAAGTTAAGGGAGGTACTTTCTATGTAACTTACCCTCATCTGCCTAACCGGGATATGATTCAGTGGATGTTGGATGCCCGCAAATATCAGAGTGGAGCTATTGTCGTTCATGACAACCAAGGTTCCGCTCTTGAAAAGATACTCTTTGAGAAAGCTACTTGTGTAGATATGGAAATTAGCTATATCCGGCAGGGCAATAGCTATATTGCGACTAAACTTACCGTACAAGCACAGAAGTTAATGTTCGGTACAGAAGAATTTGAAAATCAGTGGGCACTCTAAAAAAGAAAATGTTATGGGACTTTTTAATTTTCCGCAAGTGGACAGCAACGTGAATGTAATATTCTGCGTTGATGGTGACGAGTATGAAGTCGAACAGTTCAAAATCGGCTTTCACCAGCCTGTTGATGGTAATAAGAATCAACCGGAAGGTGAAGTTCGTGGAGGGCGTATCATGATAACATTGTCACAAACTGTTAAAAATAATATTTACGGATGGGCAATCAAGCCTTGGGTGAAAAAGAACGGGGCGGTATTGTTTAAGACTGGTACGTCTGGAGTCGTGTTTGAGGTGGCATTTACGAATGCTTATTGCTATCGACTTCAAAGGAACTTAAATGTTGGTACTGGATTAGAAACAGTATTAATACTTTCTCCTGAAACAGTATCATTGAATGGATTTATTCTTGATAATAATTGGGTAAAATAGAATATATGAAAGAACATGATAGGAATCAAATAATTCCATTATCTCTATATGAACGGTTGTGTATGGATAATATACCTTATTCCGGTTATGTAGAGGGATTAGGGTATGTTTTATATGAAATTATTGTTACTCCAACATATAATGATTGTTCCCAATTTGGAAATACAATTTCTTATCGGAGAAATTTACTCTTTAACAATCAATTTGGAATTAATTCAGAAAAAGTAGAGCCCGAATTTCAGAAAAATCTTGAAACACCTAATTGGGATTTTTATGCAGGAATTGTACTTTCTGAGTCAGAAGACTTTATTTATGATATAGCCAAAGATAGGTATATAGGAATGGATTTTAAACGTCATAGCTTCTATGAATATCCATCTAAAAAACAATACATAAAGCATGGGAGGCCTAATGATGCGTTGAAAATAAAAAAAGCAATAAAAAATTTAGGGTATTTAGTAAATGGGTATGTTCTTGCAGATTTGTTTTTTGAGTTATATTCAGATGAAATTAGTCTGAAATCTTTGGCATTAGAAACATCTTCCATAACTATTGCTGAACTTCTAAAAAGATTCAAAGGCAACCCATACTCTTATGCATGGTCTATAGGCTGGGAACTTGGTCGTATTATAACATCTACCGAGTGGTATCAAAGAAAAAGGTTTTTAATTGCTTATTCTTTATGGGAAAGTAAATATGGCTCTCCTAATGAAATTAATATTGATTTGTGGATATATTTTTTAGAATCATATAAAGAAACTATAAAATGAAACATTTCTTAGATGCTATGTACTACCAATTTTTCATCTACAATAGAGATAAATTTAAGTTGGAAAATCCACATGAGAGAACAATATTGCTATTCTGTGGAATATTATTTTTACCAATAATTGCATTGATTTATCCATTAATAAAAGAAAATTTCAATTATGATTTACCATTTATTTTCTTTATTCCAATATTCTATATTTTATATTATCTTTTAAATAGATATTATGTGAAAAAGGGAAAGGGTATCGAGATAATACGGGAAAAACCTCTATTGTTTAAAAGTCAATGTTTTTCGTCCTTTATATCTTGGATGATTTATCCTATATTAGGATTACTACTTTTCTTAATGATAAAATATAGACACGTTTTAAATATTCATAGTTATATTGAACTTTTTTATTAACTATCAAATGAATCAATACAAAACAATAATCATTTATACAGTCAATAATGATGTACGAAAGCAAGCATTGGAAAACGTACTGGAGAAATACGGACTGGAACGGGTAGGAACGCAAGACATCTTCGCCCTCCCCTTAGAGGAGTATCGTACTAAGGTACAAGCGTTCAAAGCCTATCTAAGGGCTTATTCCCGTAAGCATTTGGATAGCCAGGACACAGTCTTGTTTGTGGAATCACGTATGAATGAAGATCGTACACTGACTACTATGCTTCAAACAGATTTAATGAAAGATAATGAGTTATAGTATGAGTGCACAATCATATATCAAATTATGGACTGCTGAGCCATCGGAACATGAAGATGTTCAGGCTTATGACCTATTGGAATATGAATATGATTTCAGTCAGGATGCTGATAAGACTGGACGAGTAATCGGCAATATGCAAGGCGGAAAGATAGGTATTGAAATATCAGGCTTTCCGACTGATGATATATTGGCGTGGATGTTTAGTCCGCAAATCCATAAAAATGGAGAATTAATGAATTCTTCAGGTATTCTTGGAAGGCAGAAAGAAGTTATACGCTTCAGGGGTGCACAGTGTCTTGAAATGAATGTTCACTCTACAACCAAAGAATGTCGGACTAAACTTCTGATTCATTTTAAGGAAATGGAAACTGGAGATTCGTGCTACTTAAATATGTGAATGTTATGAGCTGGTTCAATACCCTATTCAAAAAGAAGAATGTAATGGGAAATGATGACCATTACATAATGAAATTGTGTGTGGGTGAAGAAATATATGATATTGAAGACTTCAACCTGCAATTTAAGCGTGATACTAATCGTATCGGTTTTCCGGAAGGGGAAGCATACGGTGGTATCATTATGTGTATGTTACAGGGAATGCCTGGTGATACCCTGTTAAGATGGGGAACTTTCACCCAAACATATATGAATGGGGAGATACGAGTATATCAGAAAGACCAGCCCAATCAGCAGGCTGCATTTGTAGCTCATTTTACAGATGGTAATTGCATTCAGTTCCAACGAAAGGTTGACAATGTCAATCATAAGCAATATATGCTTATAAGATTTGCTGCACGATTGTTGGAGTTTATTAATGATGAGTTTGAAAATCAATGGTGTTAGTAAATATGGAAACAAAATTCTGCAAATTACCTTTAGACTTTGGAGCATTGTTGAGCGAAGATGTCGAGAATAGCCGTCTGGAGTCCTGCTCGGAAATAGAGTCCATTGATCAGTTTATTGAGCTGTTGATTAGTACAGCTCCGGGTGAGCATACCTTTGACAAGAAGTTTGGCTGTAAGATTTTTTATCTTGACTTCGAAAGTATTGTGTCGCATACACGTTGGGAAGGACAGTTCTCCGAATATATCACTACAGCTGTTACCACATATGAAAAGAGACTGACCAATGTCAGCGTACGTGTAATTATAGACGACACAATGTTGCAGGACAGTATGTATGAAACATCAAGTATAAAGAAGAGAGTGCAGGTTTATGTATCTGGGAATCTGGTTCGTACAGGAGAAAGAAGGACATTTTATTATGTGATTTACTTAGGACCTATTTCAACACGATAACAGTATGAGTGAAGAAAAATACAATAAAGAGCAAATCAGGAACCGGATGCTGAAGTATGCAGCAGCATTTTGGGGTATAAAGAAGGTGGAAAATTTCGATCCGGTGGTCAAACTTATGTTGGAGGCTCTGGCGAATGAGGTTTACACACTCGGAGAGGATTTTACAGCAATTGAAACCAGACTGTTGGAAAAGACAGCCCACATACTTACACCAGGTATGCTGGCATCACCATTCCCTTCGCATGGTATTGTACATGCTTCCCCTATTGATCCTGAATACTTGATAACACGTGAATCTGGTATGTATTATGAAAGTGATGTGTTGAACAGAAAACTTTCCACAGGCACGCTTTCATTTTATCCGGCCTGTGATACGATGTTGCGCAAGGTTGAAGTCAAGTATATAATATCTGATGACCTGCTTTATGAAGTCAGTCATACTTTGGAGAAGACAATGGTAGCCCGTAGCGAGGTTAAAATGCCGTCAGATTCCGTGTGGATTGGGTTGGCTGTTGATGAAGCCATCAACGGACTGGAAAATCTGTCATTTTATCTTGACTTTCCGAATTTAACGGACAGCTATGAATATCTGTTCCTGTTACCTTGTACAGAATGGTATATGGATGGAAAAAGGATTGATATGCAGAAAGGCATTTATCAGAAAATGATACCATCCAGACATTCTGCTTATAGTTTTTTCCAGAATTATGATATAATGGTTATGATAGATAAGGAAGTGATGGATATATACAACAAGCATTATCTTACCATTTCCCAGCAGCTTGTTATAGATGATAAGGTCTCATTTCCTGAAGAGCTCACAGATTATTTCAAGGAGTCTGTCGTGGATAAAATGAAAGACAGGCTGATATGGATAAAGGTGAGTTTCCCAGCACATTTCACACCAGATATATTAGAAGACCTGCATGTCGGAGTAAATGTTGTACCTGTAGAAAACAAGTTACTCCATGAACAAAATACGAATATAGAAGATACATTTAGGGTAATTCCATTGCGTACAGGAAAAAGCGAGTCTTTATTGGCGGTACATAGTGTGAAGGACTCTAATGGCAAAAACTATTACGAACTGATGTTCCAGCAGGAAAGCAGTATGGAGGATTGTGGAACTTATTCTTTGAGAAAGGGTGGCTGTGAACGTTTTGACTCCCGTTCGGCTAAGGAACTTCTTGTATATCTGCTTGACTTGCTTGATGACGAATCACATGCTTTTTCTGCCGTTTCCAGTGCAAAACTACAAGCGTTGGTTGGTCAGATGGAGCAATTGATGGAGCAAATGAAGCAGATAACAGAGCAAATGAATGAAACAAGGGAAACACCTTATTATTTAATGATAGACCGTATGAACGGGAACGGGCAAATAACGGTGAAATACTGGACTACGAATTGCGAGATTGGCAACCAGATACAAGCCGGAGTTGAGTTGTCCCCTAATACCAATACCTATGTGAATCCAAAAACATTGGCACTTGTCAGTACGACTTATGGAGGCAAGCACTCTCCTAAAAACAGGGAACAAATAGAACATTACAAATATGGTTTTCTTTCTCACGGACGTGTTCTTACTCAGAATGATATAGCCAGTTTCTGCAAGAAAGAACTGGGAGAACTATTATTGCGTACTGATATTCGTAATGGGGTGGCAATCAGTCCGATGCCCCATGAGGGATTGATACGTACAAAGGATATTCATCTGATTCTGGGAACAAGATTGGATGAACCATTACAGGAAAAACGGATGAAAGACAATCTGCTTACCAAATTAGCAGCCTGCTCTCCGGATACTTTTAACTATAGGATATTTATTGAATATAATAACGCATAAACAGATTTTATATGAATCCAGTTGCACTACATTTTGTATCATCGTATTTGCTCATGCCTCTCCTTACTATTATATTTGGAGTTGTGGCATATTTTATTGCCAGAAAAAATAAACTGCTTAATAATAAGAGGCTGATTGTATATTTGCTTCTGAGTGGTATTGTACTAGCGTTACCGGGACTGGCAGGTTTCATGAACTATAACTTTATGCCATATATGTATATTTTATTGGTTATAGTTTATTGGATCGCAGGATATTACAACAGGATGGTATTGAGAAAAGTCTTTTCATCCTCCAGCAATGAGCAACCTTCATTTGGAATCCAATTTCTGATTACAGTATCGGTTATGTTGTTCGGAGCCGGTCTTTTTTCATTGGTTTTCAATCTTTGCAATGAACTGCAATATGGAATATGGGCATCCACCTGCCTGCTTCCTTTTTCATTTCCTTTATTATATGCACAGACTGTTGACTGCTATTTTGCGATTCCTTTGGAAATCTATAAAGTCTGGAAGTATTCAGAGGAGTATGATTCGGATACTTTGTATATCAATCGTGATAAGAGTATTGTGATTGATGTGGAGGTCTTTAAAAGTGTAAATGATCCGGTTGCTGAACGAATTACCGGAAAAGCCTCGGAGGATGTCATATTCGGACAGTGGTTTCAGCGTATGATAAATGACTGTAATCTGAAGTCTCCGTCAGCTCCAATTGAATATCGTAATGAAGGTGGAACTTATTACGAATGGGTCTTTTATACTAAACCGTCTTTTTTCAGAAGGAGATTCTATATAGATCCGGAAGTAACACTTGCAGAAAATAAGCTGAAAAGACATGATGTAATTATTGCCAAGCGTGTAGCAAACGAATTGGTAAAATATAGAGAATATTAATATTGTGGATTATGGCAACGAAACAGAATAAAAGGAAATCATATCCTCTGGTAAATTGGACAGACGGATTGCTTGTAAGGAAAAATCATTTGATGCAACTGGAAGATCATTTCATCAATCAGTTGTGTGAATATCAGTCGTATCATCTCAACAGAACAAACTATGGCTTTTTACCTTTCAGAAAAGGAGAACCTGTTTCCGGTGATTTCAGCATTACAGAGCTTGTTACAGGTACTCTCGAAGTCAGGTTGAAACGTTGCCATGCTGTTACTGCTGGGGGCTATCTTATAGATTATGATGCTGATGAAAATGAAGAACTGACAGCCAGCTTCCACATTTCTGTTGAAGATAGTGATGATAGAGAACAGAAATGGGATGTGATATTGATGGCAGATCCGTTTGAAAGACAGCCTTCCGGTACTCCGGATGAAACAGAAAGTGTACCCAGACAACCGGACGCATTGCCTAAATATCGCTTGAATGTATTGCCGGCAGGGCAGGTTGATGGAGGGGAACTGGGAAGATATTATCTTGTAATCGGCCGATTGCGTAGGAATGGAAACCGTTGTGAAGTGGATGGTAATTTTATACCTCCATGTTCCAGTATGTCCAGTCATCCGGACCTGAAAGGTTATTATGCGAAATTCGGTCAACTTATAGATTCGATAGAAAAAGCTTCTATTGATATTCTGGCAAAAGTAGAGAACGCAGAGAAACAGACTGAATTGGCAGCAAATATAGGAATGTTATGTCGTCATGTAATGTTATATATATCTGATATATACTTTTCATTCCGTAACGAAGGACAGTATTATTCGCCTATACGTTTCTTAAATGTATTTTCGACACTTGCGCACCGTTTATATATCTGTCTGGGCTTTATGGGTAAAGAAGAAAAAGAAGATTTGTTGAAATATTTTTATGAATGGAATGGCGTCAAGCCCGGTGCTTACGAAGGCGTGCTCCGTGAAAATTGTGGAATGCGTTATGACCACCATGATATTCGTTTACTGATGGTAACGACAGAGCGCTTTCTTTACCTCTTTAATGATTTGTGGACTACGTTGAGCCGTCTTGAGTATATCGGTAAACATAAGGAAAACATTGTTGTGGCTGAGCGTTCACGTCAATCTAAGGAAACCACAGAAACACGCTGGAATATTTTGGATTAGTCTGTACTTAAACAGGTTTTTGTATGGTAAAGGAAATAGATAATATAGTGAATTTTGATGAGAGTGTGCATGCATTCAATCAACCTGATACTGATTTCAAGGCTGAGGTTGTTGCCAGTGGATTGAAAGAACAGGGTTACGATGCAGAACGGACGCTCATTTTAAGACGTGGGGATATAAGACGCGGTTATTCGAAGGATATTCATGATATACATTCAGAATATTCACACTATGACTTGACCGATTATCTTTATCTGTATGTAAACAGGCGCAGTCTTTATGACATGTTACCTGAGTCTATATTTCATCGTAACCTTTATCAGACAGGAAAAATTTCAAAAGAGCAGGTTCTGGAGGAGATTCGTATCCATCGTGATGAAGAGTTCTTCGCAAGAAGATTTTTCAAACCTTTCGAGATTTCCTTGGATTATATGCTGGTTGCTTTTCAAAACAAGGAACGGCGTATTGATGAAATGAATGTTCATCGGGATTTTATAAATATATTCTCCCGGCAATGGCCAGTCCTTGATTTGCTTCCCGTCCATTTAGCTGTAATGCTGATACACATGCTGACCTATCTGGAACAGATAACAGTAAGTACGGAGAATATAGGTAAATGTATGAGCATACTGATGGAAGTACCTGTATCCCTGAAAAAGGGTGGGAAATGCGTTACGGAAGTTGATCCGGACATTGTCCCGAAATTAGGTGAGTGTATTTTGGGAGACAATATGGTAATTGGCAATAGTTTTGATGACGGGACTTATGAAATGGAACTTGAAATCGGTCCTATCTCTGCATCCAGAATGCAAGGTTTCTCTCCGGGAGCCAAAGATTATCAGATATTGCAATCTTTGGTTGAGCTTTTTTTGCCAGCCGACAAAATAATAAATACACGTTACATCATCCAGCAGGAAGATTCCCGCTTCAAACTTGGTTGCTCTTCTGAGCAAGGGACTTTTTTAGGAATAAGTAGTTACCTGTAAATAAAAAATAAAATTATGAAACCTAAGAATAATTCAGAAGTAAGAAAAGCATATTTGAAGTTTGCCGCTTATTTAATGGCTTGCGTCATATTTGCCGTTTTAATTTTTGCCTGTTTCTTAAAGGCATCAGGCGTTGAGGTTAAAAGAATAACTACGAAAACCCAGGAGTATGACCGGGTATATACCCGTGAAATAGCCCTTTCAAATAGTGTGGATTCTGTCTACCAATATATGAAACTGATGAACACTTCTCCACAGATTAATGATGTATTACTTCAGGGAGTAATCAGTACAAAAAAAATGAATATCCTTAAAAACATACAGGATATGGAAGAAAGGGACTGTAAATTGTACAGACAACTGCTTGGAAATATCAATCTGTTCTTAGGAGTTAAGGATTCTATCCGGTTACTGAAAATCCAGGAGGAAATGGTAAAAAATGATTTGATGCAATGTATCAAGGATAATTGGAAGACTCGTAGGAATCTTAATGTAGGCTCTGGTAATAACAAATAAAAATAGAAGATTATGGACAATAATAGAAATAACCTGAATAAACGGGAAGTCTTTATGGGACATGCCTATGTATTCCTGTTCTTTATCATAACAACTGTAATATGTTGCATTAGTATATTCATGTGGAATTCAGACTTCAGTATGTTTGAGCAGAAAGAGTTTGTAAAAGTAAAAATGAACCGTATCAAGGACTATCAACAAGAACAGGCAGATCATCAAGTTTCTGTTGATTCCTTGTTTCGTAAGATAGAGAAGTTTGAACCGGGCGTATATGCTCAATATGAAGAAGATGATATTCGTTATCTGATAAACAATCTGAAAAACACATACGAAAAAAACAACTGGGATAAGAGGTATAAGTTGTTTATGCACATTGCTGATTTTTACGACATGTGGTTGTCGGATAAAAAGCAATTGTGGAGTATTCAGCAGAATATCATTACGTTCAAGGCAAATTTGGAGGAATGTGAAATTGGACTGCAGAAGAAACTTGAAGATCTGCGTTCCGGTTCAAAAAAATAAATATTATGGGAAAGATTTATACGCGTAAATTTATGCTTGTTATAGGAGCTTTGCTGCTTTGTATAGTACTGGCTCTATTGATACGATTGTTGTTCTCAAGCAGGACAATCAGGATGACATTGAATCCGATAGAGGTAGAAGTTGGCGAACCTGTTCACTATTCAGACAGTACACGTAATGCAAAAAAATGGCTTTGGGAGTTCGGCAACGGAGATAAGTCAAACAAGCAAAGCGGGGAATATATTTTTATGGAGCCGGGACGTTATCAGATACGCCTCAGAATAGATGATGCGCTGGAAGAAAGCAAGATTGTGACTGTAAGAAGAAAAAAGAATGATTATGGAAGTGAGCAGTTGGTGAAAATTGAAGCTCCGTCAACTGCTATGCAAGGTGAGATTGTTACATTCAGAGGTTATGGTGCATCTAAGGAATGGAGATGGCAGTTTGGTGAGTCTGGCATTGTAGACTCAAGGGAGCAGAATCCATTATATTCTTATTCTGAGCCTGGCAAATATGAGGTGCAGCTGATGACTGAGAATACCCAATACCCGGTAAGACATACGATTGAAATCATTCCTCAATATACCGAAAATGATTCAACAGACATATTGGTGGTTATAGGGAATGATATTCGTGAGCATTTGCAAGCTATCGTGGATGGAAAGCCATTCAACACTCATTATAACTATATATTGAAAAAATATTTGTGCGGTAATCCTGATGTGGCTGTCACTATAAACAATAACAAAAAGAATGATTTCTATTCTTATTGTCAAGGTCTGAAAATAATTGCCCGTAAAAAGACACTTATTGATGATGTATTTGTAGATATGGGTGATGATCTAAATAATGAATGTGTTATGCAGCTGATGGTAACTCAGCACGAACGGTTTTCAGAACAAAAAAGGTAAGTTATGAAAAGAAATAGATTGTCAAGTCTGTTCCATGCCGGATGTCTGTGCGGTTGTTTTATCGGTTTGATGGCAGCATGTGGTCCGGTAAATCGTTTTACGAGGGTAAAGAAAGTGCCTCGTGAGTACGTGAACAATTATTGTATAGAAGGATTAAAAGCACCACGTGATTTTGCAGTATTCAAGGGTAATCCGTGGATTGTATTTGCTCAGGAATCTTCCTCTTCTTACATGAGTCCAAGTGGAAAGAATGAGATGGATAATGTGGAGTATATGGATGCGTTTCTGGTCATAAAAGAGAAAGGTGACTGGTTGAAGCTGATAAAATATGATCCGTCTATTTTGAAGAATGGCAGATTAAAGGAGTGGAAAAAGGCGAAATATGTCGGTTGGATTAACAAGAATGAACTTTTGCTGACAAGGAATGGTATTACGGATGTCATGACAGGATTTAAAAACAAGATGGTTCTGTTGTCAAATGATACCACAATGTTTGTAAAAGCCGAAAAATATTTAGCAAATGATTCCATAAAGCTATACGGAAACACAGACTTGACCAAAGAGATTGGTAAAATTCCAATGTATAGTCTTGTGTATCCTTACAAGAAAGCGGTAGATGGAACACATATACTTGTCGGTTGTAGCCCCGTGATTGATGCAGACAGCATTGATCTAAAAACTATAGGATGGATTGATAACAGATTGTTGACATCTTCCGGACAGCAGTTGCACATAGATGTAGCGTCATTGCCTAAGGACGTTTTCACCACGATTGATAAAGAAGAAGGAGATACGATAAACTTATGTGCCTCTGAAAGAATCAAAAGCCGGAATTTGTCTGTACTTAATCCAGCTATAAAATATAGTCCGGTACTTTCTTATAGAGAAAATGATACAACACTATGCTTCCGGACTCATCTTCCTATGCCGGTTATTGACAAGGGAGACAGTTATGTCTTGAATGTAAATGGAAATCCAATCTATTATGATACTTTTAAGAACAAAATCGAACAAGATTTACAACATATCAATATAGTATTTGTAGTGGAAGGGAAAGATATTACCATTGAACGTTTCCCGGCTTTGGTAAATGCAGTTCAAAGTTTGCAGTCTGTTCTGGTAAACGATGAAAGTTTTACATTCAGGTTTGGAGCGGTACTGACTTTTAATGAAGAAGGCAGCTTGAACGATCCTATCTGTAAATTGACCCCTGATTATATGGAGATGCTTGATTTCCTTTCAGCCAAAGCCAAAAATTCGGAAAAGCTGAAGCCTATATATGGCAGATTTGGAAGCTGGTCTGGGGTAAGAATAGGTGTAGATATGTTCAATCATCATAAAGATGAAACAAATGTATTGGTCGTAATTGGTGATAAAGGTTATAATACAGAGTTCGCAGACTCTGCCTTGGTGAATCGGATGGTAAAAAACAATTGCCGTTTGTTAGGATTCCAACTGTATGGGGGCGAGCCTGATAATTTTAACAACTTTGTCCTTCAGCTTGGCAATATGATTGATTGTTATGCTCCACAGATCAGCCAGAAGAAAAGAGAACTGATGGTATATCCGGATTTGATACGGAATGGCAATGAATATATGGAAGTAAATCATAATACTTATTGCCTGGACTTTCCAGATAAAAGTATGACTCAGGGATGGTTGGTATTTCCGCAGAAGAATGAATCTTTGGAAATGGAAAGTCTGACTCAGGCTGTAGATTCCATGTTGTTGCAAGTGAAACTTGATAATACCATATTGTACAACCAATTGGAAAGAGCTTTTGCAGAGGTCGGTACAAATCGGTATAAACTTGATTCAACATTTGTAGCTTATCATCATATAAAGAAAACTGATAAACAGACCATAATGTCAGCATGTCCTTCTATAGAACCTGGATGGTCGCTTCCATTATCTCCTGTTGTATTACCTGACAGTCTGTCTTCTACATTGGATTATTATTTGCTGGTGAATGAAGATGAATTTAAGCGGCTTAGGAAATATATAGAAGAACCAGCCAAGTTATTTATTGATTACAAAGTTGAAGCTGTAAGAAAAAAGAAACAGGCTAAGGTTAATATCTGTGATTGTCTGGAAGACTATATAATAGATAATAACGATGAAACAGCTATTAGTATAAAGAGAGACAGCCTGAATGTTCCTGAGTATGCTTCAACTCGTCGTGTCAGAAGAAAGCTGATACGGCATTTCCTTTCTGAGAGAAATACAGATAAGTATTGTAAAGTTAAAAGAAAGGCTTTCTTGAGAATGCCTATCTCTGAATCTTTACGAAGATTTACGTCATGTCCGGTGGACTATCCGTTTTTTGAGGTATATCGGATTAAGGACTTGAAGAAAAAGGAGATGATTACCGATGTAGAATTGGACAAACTAATTGAATATTTTAAGGAAAAGAAGAAACTGTTGGACGAAGCTGCCGGTAAATCATTTCAATCCAATGGACAGACGTATTATTGGATCAGCCGAGATTTGTTACCATAGTCATTCATTTGAAAATTTATCATTATGATATACCAAGCAATATTGAAAATCAGAGGCAAAGAGATACCGATACTTTATTATAGTTATCGGTGTCATATACAACATTGTGATGATCCTAATTTAAGGCGAATCATACAACTTCATATTGAGGCTTGTGAAAAGATAGGTAATCGAGAATACTTGCCTGTTGAAGGAGACCTGATTACACTTATGTTTGAATGTAGTGGTGACGAACAGTTCTTTTATGACTGGTTGAATGAAGGAGTCATGCATAATGGAGAAATTCATTTTATATTCAATGAAGTAGAGATTGCTGATATTTTTCAGTTTTGGGATTGCTTTTGCTTGAAGATAGAGGAAGGAATGAGTACAGGATCTTCTTCGATGGTAATGACCATATATCTTTCCCCTGGTATTATCAAGAGGAATAATCTGGAGCCTAGGGAGAAGGTTTGGAAGGTGACGGAAATATCACATCAATCTGTTATTTCAAATGTTTCTGAATCAAGAGAAGAGAAGAAACCAGAAATTGTAGAGGTTTATTGGAAAGATGCAGAAGGAAATACTATTATTGATGAATTGCCAGAAGATGAGGTTGTTACTCTTTATGCACGAGTAATAAATACAAAACCAGGAGAGATGATTTCATTTGTTATAACAGACGAAAGTAATAGTATTTTAATTACCGTAGAAAATTGTAAAATCGATTCAAACGGTATAGCTATGGTTAAGAATTTTAAATTACATAATATAATAAAATCATGAATTTAATATTAAAAGCGAAATTAATGAGTACAAACCAAATTCAAGAAGTTTTTTTGAGAAAAAAAAAGAAAAACAGAATTGAATTTGAGGCAAACTCAAAAGATTGGTATAATGGAGCCTATGGGTTCGACAATTATAAAAATTCCAAGAAAGGTTGCTGTAATGAAAAATCGTTGGAAAATATCTATGAATGTTATGAGAATATTGCAGGTAAAAAGTACTATACACCATGGCTTTGTGCTCCTAAAGGAGAAAAAATAATATTAAAAATTGAAATGGACGGAGATGGAAAAACACAGGAAATCCATGATTGTGAAATATCGTTTTCTCCTAATGTGTTATCAAAAAATATAAAACAAGTGGAAATAGTTTGTAATTCGTATTTAAAAGAGAATAAAAAAATAGAATTTTTTATTGATAATCAGATTGTTGGTGCAATTAATTTTTATCCTAACATTATTAAACAAGCTATTATAAAAGTTTGTTACGTAGGAATGAATTTTGACAATTTACGATTGTTGAAAAAGCAATGTAATTTATCTCTTATAAAAGAATGGTTATATATTGCTTTTCATCAAGTTGCGATAGAGTTCAACTACCAGGAGACAGACCTTATTTTATCTCACAATGTAGTTGAATTTCTAAAGAAAAAGGATGTTTTTATTGATAATGATAATGTAACTCGAAATGATAAACCTAGAAAAGTACTTATGCAATGTTTAAGGAACGAGCTAATGTTAAAAAAGAGCATAGTACAAAGTAGTGGTGAAATAATTTTGTTTCTTACACCTTTTCAATGTAAATCTTATGAAGCTGAAAATGTGATATATAGTAATGGTATTTCCAGTTCAGAAGAAGGTCTTTCTTTAATGTTCTTAGGTAATCAATGTGAACCAAAAGGAGAAATTCCACATGAGATAATGCATTGCTTGGGGCTTGAACATACTTTTTTTGAAAAGAATGAAATTAAATACAATAAAAGTAGTACTAAAAATTTCATGGATTATGATAATTCTAAAAAAATAACATTTAAGTGGCAATGGGATATAATGAGAAAATCAAGTTTTCTAGATATGTAATAATTATCATATTACATATCATTATTTATTCCTGTAAATCTTATAGTTCATGGATTAATGTAGATTATTCTTCAAGTAATCCAATTACAAGCGGAAGCTTAAAATTAGATTTATGTAATAATGAAGATTTAGTAGGAAAAATAATAGATATTAGTTATATTGATTCTTTATATGTAAAAACTGTTACTGATAGTATTTTAAATATTGAAACAATATATATATATAATGATAGTTTAAATTTATTAAGCTGTAGTTTATATGGAATACATTATGACTCAATGATTGAAATAGGGAAGAAATATTATTTTGATGGTTCTGGTAATATCGTTAGCATAATAGATACAGATGAGGGATATAATATTTCTTGGAAACAAGCTACACATATTGGAGATAAATATACCATTAGAAAAAAGAAAAATAAAAGTAGGACATGGCTGAGGAAAAGCTCTTATAATGGAAAAAAGGTTTGGAGTTATTCCTTTATAAATAAAAGGAGTCAAATGAAAGAAATTATTATTGATGGGACAAATGGGAAAATCTTAAAGGAATTAAATATAAAGTTTGAATATTAAAATTAAAATCCAAATGCAAAAAAAATACAAGAACGAATATCAAATACAAATGATAGTGTATATGTCTGTAAATACAGATTATTGTTATACAATGGATTATATGGAAAACGTAGCCCGGAACTTCACAAAAAAGTATCCAAACTATCTTATCCATAAAAAAAGTGAAGACAAGATAAAAGCCTTTTTGACCGACAGGGTGAAGGCAAAAGTGGAAAACTTTGTGAATGCAGAGGCAAAGAACGTGACGGTGACCGAGGTGAAGGAAATGGCGGACCTGATAGCGGAATATGATGGAACGGAAAACTCGTCCCCTTATGGAATGCATCCGGCAGATGCCCCCTCGTTGGGAAATACCGGAGTAGAGCTTGCCATGAGCGTGGACACGGGCGCATCGGACATCCGTCCTGTCAATACCGCCAAGCCCGCAGGCGCGTCGGGGAAGCCCAAGATAATGAAGCGGAGTGTCATCCGTGTAACCATGGAGTTGGAAGTGTTGATGGAAACCAAGCAGTATCTGCAATTCCTGCAACAGATACCGGATTTGTTAGGCTTACATGAATTCTCTAATTTAAGATGTCGTGTGATATACAACCAAAAAAAGGTAACAATCAGTGAGGAATCAGCCCCTATTGAGGTAAAGGTTGTAGATAATAGAAAGTATCAACGTTGGTTTATTGTTTTTACATTATTGATGATCTGTAGTATTGGTGGCATTATAGCGTTGTTCTTTTCTATTCCGAACTTGTATAAACAGGATATTCATTTCTTGCATAACGACACGATTCATCAGGATTTCACCATATCCAATAGCCGCATTGACTTGGACAATGTAAGTCTGATAAAAAATGGCGGTAAAGATACGCTTATCATTAAAGACAAGAAGATATTCATTTCTAAATGAGGAAATATGGAAGATTTGATACATATACATACCATAAAAGGAATGTTGTCCAAAAGTGGCTGTCCGGAGGATTTGCTGGAGCATTATCTGAAGTTTCTTAAAACAGGAGGTCAGCAGGTACAGATAATCAGAGGAGAGGTGAACGTGATGTTTCAAAAGGAAGAACAATATCGGAAAAGAAGAAATGAAGTCATGAGAGGAAGCGTTACTTTTCATAATAAAGATAAGGGAACAATTGGAAGTTCTGATACTGGTATATTTATCGGTATGGAGTTCATTCAATCTTGTTTCCAGCATGGAATCCCGGCACGAATGTCTAAAGTGCGTAGGGAACATGGGAAAGTGATGGAGATTGAAGTGGTATTTGGGGTATAATAAAAGAATGTCTTACAGATAGTATTGCAGGAAATAATTGTTTGAATTACAAACTAAATGTTAAGAGTGTCATTACAGAATAAAATCCTTTTGGGGTATTTGTTATTAGTGGCGGTTATCAGTAGTATGACCGCCATTTTGTTGCATGAACGGAAACGGATGCATGAAATAGAAGCAGAGACCACGGAAGTTCGTAAAATCCGTAAGGATATAAATACAGTCCACCGGCGTATTACAGAACTAGCAACACATGGAGAATCTGTCATTACATGGAATGAGACAGATTTCCGGAAATATAGAAACCGACGATTGAGTGTTGACAGCCTGCTACAGGTAATGAAGCAATATGTGGGTGATTTTGTACATACGGAACAAATAGACACTCTTTGTAATTTGCTTGAAGAAAAGGAAAATCATCTGCTACATATTATGGAAACTGTTGCGATACAGAGAAAGACGGATAGTCTCTTGGTGAATCACTTGCCGGAAGTGGCCAGAAGAGCGACCCGTGTAAGGATTGTTACACAAAAGAAAAGTGGTATAGCCGGATTCTTTGGCGGCAAGAAAAGTGTACAGGTTTTGCCTTCTGCTCAGGAACTGCATGCTTTCAGTGACAGTCTGATTGCCTTGCAACGGATACATACTGTAGAAATGGAAACTTATGCAGACAGTCTTCGTTCCAGGAACCGTACTTTGAACCGTGAGTTGTCGCAGCTGATCAGTAGCCTTGATAATCAGGCACAGGCGGTATTTGCTCAAAAAGATCAGAAAATAGCAGAAGCACAGGATTTATCTTTCTTCATGTTTGCCATAATTATAACATTTGCAATTATTCTGCTGTTGATTTCTTTTCTTATCATACGTTCTGATTTGCGTAAGGAAGAAAGGATTAAATCCAGGTTGAACCAGGTTATTAGTGAAAATAAAGAATTGCTGGAGATGCGCAAGCGCATTATTCTGACCGTTTCACATGATATACGTGGCCCTCTTGGAAACATTCATAATTGTGCTGATTTGGCATCACAGACCCGTGAAAAGAAAAAACGTGAATCATATCTGGAGGATATACGTCATTCCTGTCATCATATTCTTCATTTGGTCAATGATCTGATGGATGCTTATCGGATTAATGAAGTCGGTGATTTGCGTAATGATTTACCATTCGATTTGAATCGTTTTCTTAAACGTATTTCTGATGAGTTTTCCCGTAAGGCTATTTCTAAGGCTTTGATTTTGTACGCGGTACATGAGAATTGTAGTTTAACAGTGAAAGGTGATGCGGACAAGTTGGAACAGGTTCTGGCTAATTTACTGACAAATGCCATAAAGTTTACTCCATCGGGAACCGTTAATTTCCATTCAAGATATTCTGATGGGAAACTGAATATTGAAATCAAGGATACTGGAATCGGGATGGATGAAGAAACGCTGAAAAGAATCTTTGCTCCATTTGAACGTGCTGCACAAAATATCAACTCAGAGGGATTTGGTCTTGGATTATTCCTGACAAAAGGCTTGGTAAAGGTTTTGGACGGAACAATGGATGTGGAAAGTGAGCTTGGTAAAGGAAGCGTATTCAGACTTGAATTTCCCTTACCTGAAACGGATGAACCTGCAGAGGAAGATAAACAGGATAATAATCAGATATTTATGCTTCCTAAAAAGGTACTTGTTGTGGATGATGACCCGATACAGTTGAAAATAGCGGAAGACATGCTTGGCCGTAATGGTATAACCTGTACTACATGTATGAATATTCAGGACGTTGTTGCTGCTCTGGAGAAATCGGATTATGATATAGTACTAACGGATGTTCAGATGCCTGAAACTGATGGGTTTGGTCTTTTGAAACTGCTTCGTAATTTGGATATTGGCAACTCAAGAAGCATTCCTGTAGCTGTTATGACTGCGCGTAGTGATGGTAATACAGGAATATATGAAAAGGAAGGATTTGCAGGTTATATTCATAAGCCGTTCAATATTCATGGATTGTTATCTTTTTTATCGACTATCATATCCCATACAAGAGTCTCAAATGCCGGAGACTTTGATTTCTCCTGCTTATTGAAAGACATAGACGACAATGGATATATGCTGTCACTCGTTATTGATGAGTCCAGAAAAGAACTTGCTGAGATGGAATTAGCCTTGAAAAAGTATGACCGTGAATTAATGCGGAAGATTATTCACCGGATGATGCCGGTATGGGAAATGCTTGGTAAGGAACACTTGTTGCGTGAATTCCAAAAGGAACTGCATAATAATGAAAGTGTTAATGAAATCATAGGGGAATATGCCCGGCAGGTTATTGACATTCTTGAGAAATTGATAAAAGAAACAGAAAAAGAACTTGGGAAATATGAAAATACTGATAGTTGAAGACAATATGATACTTAAGGGTATGATAGAAAAGTGGCTGCAAAAAGCCGGTTACGAAGTTCTGAGTGCTATTGACGAGCCCGAGGCACGTAGTATTCTGAAGAAACATGAAATCAGCCTGGTGTTGGGGGATGTACGTTTGCCTGAAGGGAACGGTATCAGCCTTCTGGAATGGATTATGAGTTGCGGTATGGAAATTCCTTTTATTGTTATGACAGATTATGCCTGTATCTCGGATGCTGTACGTGCAATCAAGCTCGGAGCTAAGGATTATCTGGAAAAACCTGTCCATCAGGAACAGCTTCTTGAATTAATGCACAGTATGTTGAAAAGTCCGGTTATAGTACGTAAAGAGCGTTCTTTTGTAGAACGTACCAGCGAAGCTGCACGGAAAGCTGCTTCTTTTGCCCGTCGTGTGGCACCATCCGACCTTTCAGTTATGATACTCGGTCCGAGTGGCAGCGGTAAGGAAGTGATAGCCCAGATGATACACCGTTATAGTGACAGACGTGATAAACCCTTTGTTGCCGTCAATTGTGGAAGCATACCTAACGATTTGCAGGCTTCTGAATTTTTCGGTGCAGTCAAAGGAGCTTTTACCGGAGCTGTTGCTGATAGGAAAGGGCATTTTGAAACCGCTAATGGAGGAACCTTATTTCTGGATGAAGTCGGCAATATGCCTTATTCCATGCAGATTCTTCTTCTTCGTGTTCTTCAGGAAAAGGAGTTTAATCCTGTAGGAAGTGACAAAGTAAAGCGTACGAATGTGCGCATTATTTCAGCTACCAATGAAAATATGAAAAAAGCTGTAGAAGAGGGACGTTTTCGTGAGGACCTTTATTATCGTCTTGCTGAATTGGAAATTTTACAGCCACCGTTAAAAGACTGCAAGGACGACATTCTTCCTCTTGCCGAATTTTTCAGAAAAGAACATTCCTATAGAATACATGTTAAGAATGAAGGCTTTACAGAAGAAGCGAAAGCATGTATGTTGGGGTATGACTGGCCTGGTAATGTGCGGGAACTGTGCGCAAAAGTCAAACGTGCGGTCATTGTGGCAGATAACGTATTGTTGGATGTATGTGATTTGGGACTGGATAATGTGGTTTGTGGTAGTAATCCGGAAATCTATATCATTCAGGAAAGGGAAAGGATACGAAATATGCTGGAAAAAAATCACGGCAATGTCAGCCAGACAGCTATTGAACTGGGTTGTAGCCGTACAGCTCTTTATAAGAAAATGAAGAAAGTCGGTCTGAAATAATTTTTTTATTTGTTAAAGCGGTATATCAGTCTGCATACATTGTTGCGGAATGTTTTGGACTCATGTAGTACCCATTGTCCAAACTGTATTCTTCCAGTAATGTTTATCCCGCTTTTGTATGATATTGGAAGTAAGTATATGACCACTTCATCTGCGAGCTTGTATAGAAAAATTCCACTTGCATAATCCGCACTCTTCTGATTTTCCACCTTCATGAAATAGGTGCAGTCGTTTCCGTGTCTTTCCTTGGCATCCATCAGATCAAGCATTCCATAATAGGGATACATGTTGAATACCGCCCGGTTTTCCCAATATGGGAAGCCGTTACGATCTGTCCTGAGCCATTCCATCAGCTTTTCATTTTCATCCGGTAGAAACCCATTCAGTGTGATGGGCATGATGACTTGTATTTTTGCCATACCTCTTGTTTATAAAAAAAGCATGAAACCCATGCATAGTTCTAAACAGGGGTTCTGGTAAAACCCATTACAAAAACTCGCATGGGCTCACGCTATAAGATATAGCATAAGCCTCACGCAATAGCCTTTGTAATTTTTGAAATTTACCAGATTTCTGTTTAGGGCATCTTGCGACTTATGTATATAATCAACGGAAAACATCCCGTAATCCGTTGTTATGTTCTATTTGAAGTTCAAAGATAAGGAATGTTCCCTGAAAATCAAACTGATTCAGGATTTATTTGTCATTCTGTATCTATTCAGCTTTTCTTATCTCCTCTTCTGCACTTTCTATTCCCAGCCGTTCACATAGTTCCGGATCATTCTTGATACGTTCCATTTCATCGTTGATGATGACCTGGGCATCCGCCTTTATCTGGTCATAATTACGCTGTATCTGCTGGAGCATGATGTCATTCCCTTCACTGTCTTTGAACGTGTTGATAACCGGGATTTTTTTGTAAGCCTTTTCTTCCGCACTTACTTTGGCATGGTCCACGATAATTTCCGCATGAAAAATCTTTTGGTCGATTTTCTCCCCGAAATTGTCCGACACGGAACCGACAAACGTACCCTGTGAGAGGTTGGAAATTTTGGATGCTGGAATCAGTGAGTCCAGCTGGGTGTTAATCGATGTAGAGACATCCTGACGGTTGATGGATATGGACTGCCGTTTTTGCAGAATCTTACCGAAACGTTCGGAAAGTGTCTTGGCCGTTTCACCTACCACCTGACCGCTGAATATGTTGCCGACTGTATTTTGAATTACCTTGCTTTCCTTTTCACCGTAGTCACGGTTAAGCTGACTGAAGTCCTGAAATCCCAGACAGACCGCCACTTTGTTGGAACGTGCCGTTGCAATCAGGTTGTCCAGTCCTCGGAAATAGATGGTAGGGAGCTCATCTATAATGACCGTGCTTTTAAGCTGCCCTTTCTTGTTTATCAGTTTGACGATTCTGGAATTATACAGTCCGAGCGCAGCGGAATAGATGTTCTGCCGGTCCGGATTATTGCCTACACAAAGGATTTTAGGCTCCTTCGGATTATTGATGTCCAGAGAAAAATCATTGCCTGTCATGACCCAGTACAGCTGTGGAGAAATCATTCGGGTAAGCGGAATTTTCGCTGAAGCTATCTGGCCCTGGAGCTGATCCTGAGCCCCACCTTTCCAGGCATCCATGAAAGGGGAAAGGTAGTTCTCCAGTTCCGGATAGGAAGTCAATATGGTAAACAAATCTGAGTATGGTTTGTTCAGCAGTTCCACGGCATGAGGGAACGTGCAGTAGATACCGCCTTTGAATATTTTGAGATACCATATAATGGCTGCCAGCAGGATAATCGGAGACTCTACAAAGAAATCACCCTGCTTTTCAATCCAGGTGCGGTTTAAGTTGAGCATAATGGTATAGCTTGCTTCGTATGCGTCAGAGATGTCCGTCATGAACTCCGGATTGATGGGATTGCAGCGGTGTGAACGGTGCGGATCATCGAAGTTGATGACGTAGAAATGCGGCTTTACCTTGTATTTGTCCATATTGTGCAACAAGGTATTGTATGCAATGGTGGAAAGGTCATCGAATTTATAATCATAGATATAGACACTGAAGCCCTTGGAAATCATCTGTTTGATGTAGTTGTTCACCACAGCGTATGATTTACCGGAACCCGGTGTTCCCAATACGATGGTCGCACGGAAAGGATTGACCACGTTGATCCATCCGTCGTTGAGTTTGCCGCCATACTGGAATCTGGTTGGCAGATTGACCGAATATTCATTCTCCATCAGCCTTGTCTCCTGCATGAAGGATTCGTTTTCCATATTGAATACGTCCTCCATCAGGTTATGTCTGTAAAGCCTGCTGATCCACAGTCCTGCCATGAGCAGGCATAGATAACCTGCTGCGAGCGTCACTACATACAGGGCAGTAATCGCTTCGTGTGGAAAAGGCAGGTCAAGCAGCCACCAGTTCATGAAAAAAAGAACAGCCCCGACAGTAAGTACCGCCCATATACGCTGCCATGTAATCTTCTCGCCTTTGACTCCGATGGTACCCATACAGGATATGGCCAACAGAAGAACCGCCATCAGTTTTGTCCAAAGGATACAGCCGAATATACCGGTTGTCCTGTCAAAGTTCATCAGTATCCGGTCTATGACATCCAGATTCAGATGCCAGGCACTCATACTGGGATAGCAGTACACATAAACGTGGACTACCAGAATAAAAATACTGACAGCCCTGCCGAATTCCATAATCTTGGCAAGGGCTCTCAAATCGTCTTCCTGTTGCATAATGATGTAGATGATTGTGGGGGAATCCGTTGTTCCCCCTGTTATTGACTCATTTTGATTGATCAGATACCGCGTGATTTACGCTTCTGCGGTTTCTTTTTCCGTTTCATGCGGCGACGGAACGCTTCTTCCTCGTAATCGACTGCCGGATTTGCCTCAACGGAGAAGATGCCTGCCGCCTGTTCAAGCGCACTGCCTTCTTCCATACGGTGGCCGTACCGTTTCCAAAGTTCCTCCGGACCGGACTGTTGTCTGTCCTGCCAGGGTATTCCTTCCCACCAGTTGACAAGGTCGTTGAATACGTTGGCGGAAAATTCCTTTTCCATACGTGAGCCGTTGAACGCCTCGCGCCGTTCATGGTCTATGAATGTGACACCATAGATACGTCCGGTATCGTTCCTTCGGAATACCACATCAATGTGCTCCTGTTTCAGCAGTTCCCTGAATCCCTGTTCCGATTTTGCGTTACGCATGGCCCATACGACCTTGCCGGATATGGCCGGTGACCATCTGCCTTCCTTGAAGTCCTGTGTATGCCGTAACATACGTTCGGACAGTCCCGTATTTCCGAAACGCTTGCCGAACCTTGCACTTTTTATCGGAGGGCTGACCACTTTCCCACTATCATCTGTAGCCGAATAGATGATACCCGTATAGGGTGTCCCCATGTAATCTCCCCGAACCTGTCGGGCTTCAATGTTCAGTGTGGAAAGCAGTGCGGAATACTCTCCGAAAGTCTGGAAACGGTAGCTTTCCAGTACGGCCTTCAGTGTGTTTCCTATCTGGTGGCGTATATCCCCCTGTGAGGCATCCACCTTTTTCAGTTCCGCTTTCGGATTCCGTCTTTCCGTATCCGCACTGTTACGCAGTCCGAATTCCTGTTCCAGTTCCCGGCAGGCTGTCATTGAACGGCGGTGTTCATAGGAGTCATTGATTTTCCTTCCTTCATCGTCAATGCATACACTCACGATATGTACGTGCGTGTTGCAGGTATCTCCATGTCTGTACACGATGAACGGCTGGTCACCGTATCCCATTTTCTGCATGTATTTTTCTGCCAGTTCCGCCAGCCTGTCATTGTCCAGCCTGTCTTCCGGTGCCGGACTGAGGGCGATATGCAGGACCGGCTTGTCTGTCCTCCTGTTTGCCGTCAGATGGTTTTCAAATGAAAGGAGAGCCAGACGCATGTCCTCGCTCGGCAGTCCCGGGCGGTCGGAAATCATCCGGTGTCCGGACAGGATTTCCGCCGTCCCTTGAAATACCTTTTCATGATTATAGGCCAGTGCCCCGTAAAGACTTGCCCCGTGACTTATCTTTGCAACCATTTCTTTTCATATTCTTTAGTTAAGGCCATAATCTGCTTGTTGAGCAGTATCAGTTCCAGGGTAGCCTTTTCAAGTTTGTAAAGCAAGGACATCGCCCTTTTTTCCCCGAAGTTTTTCTGTACGGCCCTTACGACCTGATTGTAATTGTTGCCTATTGCCTGGAATTGTCTGTAAAATTCCCTGAGCCGGATGTAATAGTCCATGGAAACCTTATCCACCTTAATTACCTTCAGTTGTTCTGAAAAGATTGATTTCTTGATAAAGATTGTCCTGTCCCTTGCTCCGGATTCCAGGAACAGTTTCTCAAATCTGCTTTTCTCCTGTGCGTTCAGACGGAAATTGTACTTGTAGTCCGCCGGATCAGTCTTCGGTTTTCTGCCTGTCCTTCTTGCCTGTTTTTTCTCCATGCTTTTCTACTTTTGGGTTGTTTTGCTTTCTCCGTCAGATTTTCCGACTTTGGAGGAAAATCCCCCGACCGTTAGGGAGGGCAAGTTGGTTTTTGTATGGCAGAATAATTTCTGTCGTACAAAAACACAACTTGCTCTGTTCGTTTGAACAGAGAATCCACCTCCGGCGGATTGCTGCGCGACGTGAGCGGCGTGCTGCTGTCCGTCGGAAGATGTTCCAAGCCGTCTATCGGTTCTGACTTTGCAAAATTATGACCGTGTAAACAGTTGTGAAATAGCGGATTGTATGACATATAATGACGCCTGATGACATCTGATGTCATGGTATTGGTTACATATTACCTGTATGCTTGAAAGACCTTATTTTTGACGCGATTTAAGCGTGCAATATTGCAATAACATAATGACATAATAACATAACAACATGGTATTGCAATAATATAAGGACATAATAACATGGCAACATAGTATTACAATAACATAATGACATAATAACATAGCAATATAGCATTGCAATAACATAATGACATAATAACATAATGATATAATAACGTAACAACATAGTATTACAATAACATAATGACATAATAACGTAACAACATAGTATTGCAATAACATAAGGACATAATAACATGGCAACATAATATTGCAATAACATAATGACATAATAACATGGCAACATAATATTGCAATAACATAAGGACATAATAACATGGCAACATAGTATTGCAATAACATAAGGACATAATAACACGGCAACATAATATTGTAATAACATAAGGACATAATAACATGGCAATATAGTATCACAATAGCGTAATGCCATTGTAAGATTAGTGAAAGAAAAAGTGAATATTAACCCCAAAAACAAAAGGTATGAACAAACGTCCGATTCTTGTCGCCTTCAGCAATCAGAAAGGCGGTGTGGGCAAGTCCACGGTAACAGCGGTTCTTGCCAGTTATTTTAATTATGTAAGAGGTCTGAAAGTTGCTGTCGTTGACTGTGATTATCCCCAGTTCAGTCTGGAAAAACTAAGGGGAAGGGATTTGAAGAACCTTGAAAAAAGCGAGTATCACCAACGGCTTTTCTGCCGTCAGTTTGAAGACGGTTCCCGTAAGGCCTATCCGATTGTTACTTCCACGCCGGAGTCAGCCGCAGAGATTCCCGGCAAGCTGGAAGGTGATTATGACCTGATATTCTTCGATCTTCCCGGAACGGTGAACTCCCGTGGTGTATTTGAGTCCGTCATGAACATGGATTTTATTTTCACTCCCATTGTAAAAGACCGTATGGTCATGCAGAGCAGCCTTTCCTTTGTATCGACCGTTCAGGATTTTATCGGACAGCATCCGGAAGCTCCCCTGAAAGACATACGTTTATTCTGGAACCGTATGGACAGCCGTACTTCCAAGGAACTGTATGTAATGTATAATGCAATAGTGCTCCGTATGGGTTTGAAGGTCTTTGAAACCGTACTTCCGGATCTTGAACGCTTCAACAAGGAAATGACACCTTCTTCCAGGCAGCATTTCCGCTGCACCCTTCTCCCTCCTTCCGAATCACTACTGAAAGACAGCCGTCTTGAGGCGTTTGCCCAGGAGATGGAACGTATCATATTTCCGGGATAAGAACTATGGCAAAGAAAAGAGAGATATTCAAGGTGGATGAGGATGCCTTGAAGGACATGATGGCCAGTGAATCCATTTCCTGCGGTAAATCTGGAACTGATGTCGGTGAGAATGTTCTTCCTGTCACAGAAAAGGAAAAAAATGTGCCGGAAGTAAAGACACAGGGACAGGAAAAGTCCCGCAAAACGATACGCGCCGATCCCGGACTGGAAGAGAAGGTGGAAATGTACAAGGAACTGTTTCTGGACAGAAAGAAGTCCGTACACAGAAAGCAGACCTATATCAGCTATGACATGTATTGCAGGCTGGCCCGTATCCTTCCCCTTCTGAGTGATGACATGACTGTGCCCGCTTTTTTGGATAATGTGCTGGCACACCATCTTGAGACTTACAGTGAAGAGCTTGGCGAGCTGTTTCGCCGAAAAACCCCAAAAACATTCTGAAAATGATGTGGATTGTATTGACTGTTGCCGTATTGGTTTGCGGCCTGCTGTTATGTTGCGTTTATGTACTCTCCAATAAGATTTGTTCACTGAAAAGACAGGTCAGAGAGTTGAATGAGAAAATAGGAATAGCGAACTGCTTTCCCGAATATAGCCGTGTGTATCTGAACGATGCTCCAGTCGGGAAAGGACGCCAGATTCGTATCCGTTGCGGTTTGTACAACAAGGCAAGCCGCCTTATTCCGTTTATGGCTCCCGGCATGAGTGTTTCAGTCTATGTGAGCAATATCGTGGAGGAACACTTGAAACGCCACGGAGAATTGCTGAAGAATGAACTTGAATGTTTTCTCTATAAGGATTCTTTATGGAAGAACTGATATACTTCTGTGTACGGATTGTCTGTATAGGCTATTTGCTGTACAGCGTGTATGGCTGGAGAAGGCGTATCGAAACTGTTTGTACCCTGCTTTATGGGAAACCTTGCGTGAAGAAGGAAAAGAAAGAAACTGTCGTAACGGAATCTGCGGTTTCAGATACAGAAGTGATGGGAAGTACCCGTTATGTCTATCTGGACGAGAATGCCGGAAAGACTGCCGCTCCCTTCATGAGCCAGCCACTTGAAAGGAATTTTATCGGTGAGGAGGAGGACGTGCAGCAGGAAGATGTGGAATGCAACCTTCAGCTGGAAAAGATGAAACTCCTGCAGGAAGTCCAGGAAGACCTTGATGCGGAGTCTCCCGAAGTGGAATCCGTATCACCTGTTCTGTCCAGCAGGGACATGGAAGTACTCGGCGAATATCTGACACATCAGGATGAAGCCGACCATGAGAAGGCCATGCAGGCAGCCCGTGTCCTGTTCTCCATCAGGCAGACCAGCCTGATTGACGTGTTCCTTTCCAATATGGAGAATTCCGCTATTGTAGAGGAACTGATAGACAGGTATCTTGATGAGGACGGCAATCCCAAACCGCTTAAGGTAAAGGATGGGAATGAACCGTCTGACGAGTGGCGGAAATATATCTGACACCGATATATTCAGGCATCCCGGAAATCTTTTCGGGATGCTTTTTTTATGTCTGTAAGGCTTCCTGAATGACATCTGATGACATCCGGTGACACCTGATGACAGTGTTGTATCACAGCGGTTTAAGCCTTATATATTTGCAGTCGAATTCAAAATTTATGTCAAACCCCAAAATGATTCGACAATGAAGAGAAGAATCCTATTTTCAGTATTGTGTGTGCTGGCAGCGGCAGGTGCCTTCGCACAGGGACAGGGTCTTGCCGGCATCAATGAGGCTACCAGCCTTATGACTTCGTATTTCGATCCGGCCACCAAATTGTGTTATGCCATCGGAGCCGTACTCGGTCTGGTCGGCGGTATCAAGACGTATGGCAAGTTCAGCAGCGGCGATCCCGATACGTCAAAGACTGCGGCGAGCTGGTTCTTCGCCTGCATCTTCCTGATTGTGGCCGCCACCATTCTCCGTTCCTTCTTCTTGTAAGCCATGGATTACCGTATCAACAAAGGAGCAGGCCGTCCGATTGAGTTCAAGGGCTTGAAATCACAGTACCTGTTCTTTTTTGCCGGAGGCCTTGTATCGGTCTTTCTTGCGGTGGTTGTCTTGTATATGGCCGGTGTCAGCCAGCTGGTATGCCTGTCTTTCGGAGCGGTATCCGGTTCCCTGGCCGTATGGCTGACCTTCCGCATGAATGCCCGCTACGGTGAGCACGGGCTGATGAAGATGCTGGCCGAGAAACGCCATCCGCGCTATCTGTCAGCCCGTCGCAGAATATTCAGAGCATTAACCAAAAAGAAGAGAAAGAAATGAGAAGTGTATTGAAGGCCTGTGATCTGGAAGACAGATTCCCGATTCTGGCCGTGGAAAACAACTGCATCGTAAGCAAGGATGCGGACATTACGGTAGCCTTCGAGGTCGAGCTGCCTGAACTGTACACGGTGACGGCGGCGGAATATGAAGCCATTCACGGTACCTGGGTAAAGGCCATGAAGGTGCTTCCCAATTATTCGGTCGTGTACAAGCAGGACTGGTTCGTCAAGGAAAACTACCGGAGCGAAGGAGACGGGACGGAAAGTTTCCTGTCCCGCAGCTATGAGCGTCATTTCAACGAACGCCCGTATCTCAGGCACCGCTGCTTCCTGTATCTGACAAAGACCACACGCGAACGTGCCCGTCGCCGCAGTGATTTCAGTACCCTGTGCCGCGGCTATATCCTTCCCAAGGAAATCACGGACTGGGATTCGGTCGTGAAATTCCTGGAGGCGGTGGAGCAGTTCGAGCGTATCATGAACGATTCGGGGCATGTCAGGATGAAGCGTCTCAGAACGGAAGAGGTGGTCGGAACGGAAGAATGTCCCGGGCTGATTGAAAGATACCTGACTCTCGGTATGGAGGATATGCACCCCGTATTACAGGACATCTGCCTTGATCCGGAACGTATGCGCATCGGTGACAAACGTCTTTGCCTGCATGTGCTTTCCGATACGGAAGACCTTCCCGGCAGTGTGGGCACGGACATGCGTTATGAGCGCTTGTCCACGGACCGTAGCGACTGCCGTCTTTCGTTTGCGGCTCCGGTAGGACTTCTGCTTTCATGCAACCATGTCTATTCGCAGTACGTGTTCATCGATGACGCGCAGGAAATCCTGCAACGCATGGAAAAGACTTCACGCAACATGCTGTCCCTGTCGAAATACAGCCGCAGCAATGCCGTGAACTATGAATGGGTAGAAATGTATCTTGACGAGGCGCATACGAAAGGGCTTGTTCCGGTACGGTGCCACTGTAACGTACTGGCCTGGGCGGAAGACGAGGAAGAGCTCAGGCGTATTAAGAACGATACCGGCAGCCAGCTTGCCCTGATGGGATGCGTACCCCATTACAACACGATAGATACCCCGGTGCTGTACTGGTCTGGTATTCCCGGCAATGCGGGCGATTTTCCGGCTGAGGAAAGTTTCTATACCTTTCTGGAACAGGCTGTCTGCCTGTTTGCTTCGGAAACGAATTACCGCAGTTCGCTCAGCCCGTTCGGTATCCGTATGACGGACAGGCAGAGCGGCGTACCGCTTCATCTGGACATCAGTGACCTGCCCATGCGCAAGGGAATCATCACCAACCGCAACAAGTTTATACTCGGTCCCTCCGGCAGCGGTAAATCCTTCTTTACGAACCACCTTGTCCGCCAGTATTATGAACAGGGTACCCATATCCTGCTGGTGGATACCGGAAACAGCTATCAGGGACTTTGCAGCCTGATTCATGACCGGACACATGGCGAGGACGGTATCTATATCACCTATGAGGAGGACAATCCCATCGCCTTCAATCCGTTCTATACGGATTCCGGGGAATTTGACGTGGAAAAGCGTGAAAGCATCAAGACACTGATACTCACACTCTGGAAACGTGAGGATGAAGCCCCAAGGCGTTCGGAAGAAGTGGCCCTTTCTGGAGCGGTGAACGCATACATCCGCAGGATAACGGAAAACATGGATGTCAGACCCGATTTCAACGGATTCTACGAGTTTGTGCGTGATGACTACCGCCGGATGATTGAGGAGAAGAAAGTCCGTGAGAAGGATTTTGACATCGACGGTTTCCTGAACGTGCTGGAACCGTTCTACCGTGGCGGTGATTATGATTTCCTGCTTAATTCGGACAAGGAACTGGATCTTACCAACAAGCGTTTTATCGTATTTGAACTGGACAATATCAGCGGAAACAAGGTGCTTCTGCCCGTGGTCACGCTGATAATCATGGAAACCTTCATCGCCAAGATGCGCCGTTTGAAAGGTATCCGCAAGATGATACTCATTGAGGAATGCTGGAAAGCCCTGATGTCCGCCAATATGAGTGAGTACATAAAGTATTTATGTGCGCCCGTAAAGGTTGCATCGTAAATATCTCTTTGGCAGGAGATTAGGAACG
>OGUG01000171.1_pt1 | contig 33902 bp, 29 predicted proteins | sample 1573711 | NCBI WGS metagenome assembly OGUG01 (sample SAMEA2582006, study PRJEB24529) | metagenome | biome: Human gut stool | place: China | collected 2011 | reverse complement strand
ATGTGTATTTGGAATTTCTCATTTTGGCTTGTACTATTTATATTCTAGCACCAAGCCTTTTTAGAATCTATACCTTCACGCTGTCGTTTCTCTTTCTTCTCAATCTCTGCCTGAGCCATAGCTGCATATAGTTCTATAAGCATATTATTGATGGTTTCCATCAGCATACGAGCCATAGCATTATCCAGCTTTGATAAATCCATAAGTGTAGTTGGAAGTTCCAGTATCTTTACACGGATGCCATTATCCCTGTAATACTGCAACTCCTTTAATGTCTCCTGCTTATTTCTACCAAGCCTGTCTACCTCAGTAATAATCAACTCGTCACCTACTCTTAATACATCCTCTTTTAATACCTGATATCTTGGACGATTAAAATTCTTTCCTGTCTGCTGGTCAGTAAATATCTTTTCCAGTTCCAGATTGTTCTGCTCACAATAAGCTGTAATCTCCTTGATGCCTCTGTCTAAATGCTGTTCTCTTGTACTTGTTCTGTGATAACCATATCTCTTCATAATTATTTGCTCCTTCCTTAGTCCTGAAATGTGTACTTTTTGAAACTACAAAAAAAGGACTGCTAAACAGTCCCGAAATGTATGGATATTCCTTTACGGAACGTCCCAGTATTTGTGTATGCTTTTTGGCACCACCTCCTTAAAAATGGGTATAAAAAAAGAAGGTATTTTCAACCTCCTTCTCTGACTACTTATGACTATAAGAAATGACACCACCTCAGACCTTGATTTATCGTCATGGGCGAAGCGGTGTCATTACTTTTAAGTTATAGCCCTAAATAAAATCATATATCATCTTCTTAGTCAAATGAATAAAAAATAAAATTGCAAAATGACTTATCATCAGGCTGATAAAAAGATTATTTGTCGTTATAACCTCTAAATGTAATCCTATTCCTGAAATAATTCCAGTTAGTAAAAATGCAATAATTAACGGAATAAAATACGACTTCAAATTCTTTACACATCTAATAAATTCTTTAAGCGTAGAATCAAAATAAATAAATCTTCCAAGAACCAATCCTATATAGCACAATAAAAATTCATCATATTCTGCCGTCTTAAAATATATCTTAAGAAACGAGAATAACATAATTATACTACAACTACTTATCAGTCTTATGTTTCCTTTGTCTTCTTCCTTAATCATATCTTGTTTCAATTTTTCATCTAAAAAATCATTCAGCAATATTGCAATTATGATTAATACAAGCATAATAATTCCTAAATACTTTTCTAGAAATAGTAAGTTTTTTGCCAACCAATAGTAAACATACATTATTACAATAATACATGTATTGCATATAATTATTTCAAAAACCATCTGAGATATTTCATAAGGTCGATTCACATATTCCTTTACTATCGCATCCATTTCTTCCATTGTAGTATTTTCATCAACTTTTCTTCTTTCATACAGAATAATTCTTGTAACAATAAAAATGACTACAATAATAGATAGCAATATAAAAATTGATATTACTGCCCAAGAAAAAAATGCCTCATTTTCCATCAATTGCATAATTTCATTCACCATTAGTTCCTTAACCTTTTCATTTGAATAGTTTTTGTTTTACATATTTATCAGTCCATAAAACCTCAACGCATCCTTAATATACTCCACCTTCTCCTGTGGACACTGCTTCACCTCTGGATTCTTTTTCTTGGACTTATTATAATTCTCCCCCATGTCCAGACCACACATCCGCTTTACCTGTGCAATATAAGAAGTATGCACATTCACACCGTACTTTTCCTTCACATATTCCTTAATCTTTGAATAAATAGCCTTTTCTTGTGGTGTATAATTACTCTCTTCCTCAGGCTCCATTGTAACCTCAATCTTAGGGGTATCTTTTTTGAGGGATAATTTGACAACAGTCTCCACATGCCCCGTATTTGGAAACATATCCACACAGCACCCTTTCTTAACCTCATACCCGCTCTCCTGCAACATAACCAGATCTCTTGCAAGGCTTGTAGGCTTGCAGGAAATATACACCATTGACTCCACACCATAGTCAATTATCTTCTTAAGTGCCTTTGGATTGATACCATCTCTTGGTGGGTCGAGGACGATAAAGTCTGGCTTGTCCTTTATGTTATCGAGGGCATTAAGCACATCATCTGCGATGAATTCGCAGTTATCAAGTCCATTTATGCCGGCATTAATCTTAGCCGCTTCTACGGCTTCAGGAATTATCTCAACGCCGATGACTTTCTTTGCAACTGGGGCTAACATCTGTGCAATTGTTCCTGTTCCACTGTACAGATCAAAAATCACCTTGTCTTTGGTTGTTCCTACATAATCTCTTGCCTTTGAGTACAGTACTTCAGCACCAAGTGAGTTAGTCTGGAAGAATGAAAATGTTGTAATCTTGAATTTAAGTCCAAGAAGCTCTTCTTCAATATAATCCCTTCCGAATACTATCTCTGTCTTTTCATTGATTACTGCATCGGCAACACTGTCATTGTAGGTGTGTAGGAAGCCTGTTATCTCTCCGTCAAGTGACAGTGCTTTTAATCTGTCTGCAAGCTCGTCCATAGGAATATCATTAATTGTAGTTGTCACAATGTCCACAAGGATTTGTCCTGTCTTTACGGCTTTTCTTACAAGCAAATGTCTAAGATACCCCTCATGCTTCATTTTGTGGTAATAAGTGAGATTTTTCTCAAATGCATAATCATATACACACATGAGTATTTTTCTGTAATCATTATCCACAATCTTACAGCCTGTTACTGTTACTATGTCATACATACTGTTCCTCTTATGTAAACCAAGGGCTATCGGACCATCTTTTACCTCATCGCCAAATGAGAATTCCATCTTATTACGGTATTCACTTGATACAGGGCTTCCAATTATTCCCTCCCACTCATATTCTGTATTAATAACAGGAGCAAGAAGCTTCTTCACTGCATTTTCTTTCATCTTTAACTGTTCTTCGTACCTTACAGTCTGATATACGCAGCCACCGCATTTGCCAAAATGCTCACATCTTTCGTTAGTTTCTGTATCTGCCTGACAGACAACTTCAAGAAGCCTTCCTTCACATTTGCCGTGCTTCTTCTTGTTTACCATAAATTTAACTGTCTGTCCCGGTATTGAATTCTTTACAACAGCCTTTTCCTTTATAATCTGTCCATCTTCCTCTGTATTAACTATTACATTTCCCTTATTAGGAAAATCCACGCTTTCTACATAACCTGTATATATGCCGCCTTTTTTCATCTTTTATCTCCAATCCTTCTATATAATCAATCAGGAAACTAACCAGCCTTCCTCCCACATCACCGAACATCTAAAAAACCACTGGCTGTAAGCCAGCCAGTGGTCTTTGTCTTAATCATTCTTTAATTGGCAGAATAATTAGTTCTCGAATTCATCATCATCATCTTCAAAGTCTTCATCGAAGTCGTCATCATCGAAATCATCATCAAAATCATCAAGATAATCTGGTGTGAAGTATCTATAGATTGCATATACGATAGCTGCTAATGCTGCAACCGCTCCAATAACTGCTAATACTATGATAATTACATTACTTTTCTTCTTGCTCTCTTCTACATCTTTCTTGTGAAGAAGTTCATTGAGCTTGCTTGCCGCAATAAGCTCTTCAATCTTATCCTTATTCATAACAACCGCTCCTTTCAAAACACTTTTAAAGTAAATATATTGTATCACAACATATTTTATTTGTCACCATATTTAGGCTTTTTTAAGCTTTGCAAAGCCTGCAAGCATTTTCTTTAAACCATACTCATCAAATGTTACAGTTACCATATAATCTCTTGTGCCATTATCAATTGAAATTACTTTTCCTTTTCCAAATTTGGCATGAACCACGGTATCGCCAACACCATATCCAAGTCCAGATGTTCCACCAGCACTGCCAGCAAAGGCAGTCGAACCCGCCGTGCCATATGAAGTACCTGCATAACTTCCGCCTGATACAGATTTTCCACCAGCTGTCAATTTACTGCCAATTCCACTGCCTCCAGCTCCAGCAGCCTTCGATGACTTCTTTAAATCAAATATATCCATAGGAAATTCTTTACCAAAACCAACCTTAGTATTCGCCTTTCTCACAGAAGACCTGTAACCTGTTGAGGCTGAGCCGCCGATTGATACACGTTTTGGTTCTTTATAATTCACATTGCCTGAACCGTATCTGTTAAGAGCGGCTTTGGCATTGGCTCTGATATTATACGAAGGTGTTTCCTCTGAGTCATCTTTTCCTCCATATGCAATCTTACCTTTATTATATCCTGAACTATTATTTTCTATGTGCATATATTCTTCGGGAATTTCTTTAATAAAGCGTGATACTTTATTCATCTGTGTTTCACCGCGTACCATACGCATCTTCGCACTGCTTAAGTTAAGTATCTTCTCTGCTCTTGTTATTCCTACATAGCAAAGTCGTCTTTCTTCCTCTATCTCTGCAGGGTCATCTGACACTATTGTCATATAACTTGGAAAAAGGCCATCTTCCATTCCTGTCATATACACAATAGGGAATTCAAGACCTTTGGCACTATGTAATGTCATAAGCATTACCTGCTTATCTGACTCATTAAGATTATCAATATCTGCTATGAGTGCAACTTCTTCAAGGAAACCACTTAATGTAGGAGTTTCTTCCTTCTGTCGGCAGCTCTCCTCATAGCTTACTATTTTGTTAATCAATTCATCTATATTTTCCTGTCTTGCTTCTATTTCTTCTGCTGTTTCGCTCTCTGCAAGACATTCTATATATCTTGTGTCACTTATAACGGTTTCGGCAAGTTCTTTTATGCTCATAAATTCCTGCTTTGCCTTAAGTGAACCTATAAGTGTAACAAATGGCTCTAACTTTCCAACACCTCGTTTTATCGTATCGATATGCTCAGCATCGCACAGAGCCTGCCAGAATGTTATGTCATTCTGATCTGCATATTCCTGAACACGTTCAATGGTTGTCGCACCAATTCCACGCTTTGGAACATTGATAATACGCTTTACTGCCTGTCCGTCCATACCATTGTCTATAGTCTTTAAATATGCAAGTATATCTTTTATTTCCTTACGCTGATAAAAGCTTATTCCACCATATATACGATATGGTATATTCTTTAACATAAGCTTTTCTTCCAATGTTCTTGACTGTGCATTAGTCCTGTATAATATGGCAATATCGTTGTAATTCCATCCGTCCCTTACCATAGAACTTATACTGTCAACAACACCCTGTGCCTCATCATATCCATTTTCATAAAGTGTATAATTAACCTTTTCACCCTCTCCATTCTCTGTCCACAGGCTCTTTGCTTTTCTTCCTATATTATTGCTTATGACCGCATTGGCTACATTAAGAATTGTCTGTGTTGAACGGTAATTCTGCTCAAGTTTTATTACTTTAGTTCCTGCAAATGTATTCTCAAAATTCAATATGTTGGTAATATTGGCACCCCTGAACTTGTATATTGACTGATCATCATCACCAACAACGCAGAGATTGCCATATTTGGCGGCAAGCATTGATATAAGCTTAAACTGCGATGTATTAGTATCCTGATACTCATCAACCATAATATACTTAAATCGTTCCTGATAATAATTAAGTACTTCAGCATCATTTTCCAATAATTCTACTGTCTTGTATATTAAATCATCAAAATCAAGTGCATTATTAAGCTTTAATGTCTTCTGATACTCCCTGTATACATTGGCAATTCTCTTGCCGTTGTAGTCGCCACCAGCCTCAAGCTCCATCTGGTCCGGGCTCATAAGCTCATCTTTGGCGTGCGATATCGCATTCATAATTGTCTTTTCCTTGAGCATCTTCGTATCTATATTGAACTTCTTACATATATCCTTTATAACACTCTTAACGTCATCTGTATCATATATTGTAAATGTATTGGAATAACCAATTCTATCTATATAACGCCTGAGAATCCGCACACAGGTGGAGTGGAAAGTACTTACCCACACTTCGCCAGCCTGCTGTCCTACTGTGGCATCAACTCTCTCTCTCATCTCCCTTGCCGCTTTATTAGTAAATGTAATAGCAAGTATATTATATGGCGCCACACCACAATCATCTATAAGATAGGCTATCCTGTTAGTAAGAACTCTTGTCTTTCCAGAACCTGCACCCGCTATAATAAGAAGCGGACCTTCTGTCCTTTTAACCGCTCTTTTCTGGCAGTCATTTAAACCATCTAAATTCATATACTCTCCAATCCAATGTGTGATTATACTCACACTATCTCCACTTTAACTTACAAATGCACTTAATTAAAATCAACAGTGCATCTAAACTTAACCTTCATATGCTGTGCATACACAGTATTATAATTCAGTATAACAAATGTTCGATATTTTTAAAAGCAAAAAATCAGAAACCATTGTCTGAATTAGTATATCATTAAATATATTTATCCAGTTATGATTTCTGATTTATAATATATACTTTATTATATATTCTATAAGTATATAATTTTTATATTCCGCAAACATACATTTTCCGTATATTCAACAAATATATAACTCTTTATATATTATGTAACAATACATTTTACATATATTGAACAAATATATTCTTATATATCCTACTTCTCTGTTATGACTGCATTATCCATTACTAAATTCTGTGCCTTTTTAACAAGCATAGACTTAACAATAGTTTCTTTGTCATATTTATCTGTAAATGTATCTACCTTTGAATAACCACTGTCTTTAGCAAACTGCTCAAGGTCATCCTTGTATTCATAATCTGTAATTGTAAGACATTCCTTTTCTGCAATTGCCTGATATACAAGCTGCTGTCCTGCTGATGCCTTAACGAATTCATCAAATGTCATACCATATAGATTCTGACAATATTCATCATTAGTCTTACCCTGAAGTGTACTGTAAAAGCTTATTGATTCTTCAAGCTTTGATGACTGCTGTGCAAGGAATTCCTCTGGATAACCTGTAACCTTGCATTTGTCAAGAAGCTGGGTAAGTATTGCTTTATTCTTAGCTTCTGTTATTTTAGTTTCTATTGTTCCACTGACATCATTCTTAACATGTGCCTTATATGAATCAACTGTTTCGCAGTTGAACGCACTCTTAACAAAAGCATCTGTAAGCATAGGAACATTAGCCTGCTGTACATAACTCACTGTAAGCTCGAATACCACTCTCTTACCAGCATAATCAGAATACTTTGAATTCTCTGGAAGTGTGACTGTTATTACCTTAGTCTGTCCTGCAGCCATTCCATATAATTCTTCATCTAAGCCAGTTCCCGCAACAGGGAAAGCATCCTTACCAAGTGTCATACTATAATCAGAACCAGTAAAATCATCTATTGAAAGTCCGCCTGATGTACCAGTATAACCAAATGTAACCTTATCGCCTTTCTGTGCTTCCCTGTTAACATCTGTATATGTTGTCTCACTTTCAAGCTGTTCTGCAATCTTATTATCTATAACCTGATTAGTTATGGCTGTTACATCAACCTCAGCCTGAATTCCCTTATAGTCTCCAAGCTCTACATAATCAGTTGGATTGTATCCATAATCCACCTTTATCTTACTGTTACAGGCTGTTGTCATCATAACCGACATAACCATAGCTGCTGTAACAGCATATTTTACAACTTTATTCTTTAATACTTTTCTCATAACCTGTCTCCACATTAAATATTGCCGTAACACCGACTTATAAACTATACCACAATATCACATTTAAAACCAGTATTATGCAAATGTTTCACAATATTATCACAAAAAAAGGCAAAAAGCCCAATCTGATATGCTCCCGAATTACTGGAACACATCAATTCGCTTTCTGCCTTTTATATAACTGGTATTAATACCAATATAAATCTTAATTAAGCAAGCTTAGCCTTAGCTACTTCTGCTAACTTAGCAAATCCTTCTGCATCGTTTACAGCCATCTCAGCTAATACCTTTCTGTTAAGGTCGATGTTAGCTAACTTTAAGCCATACATAAACTTGCTGTATGAAAGACCGTTCATTCTTGCTGCAGCATTGATTCTTGCAATCCATAACTGTCTGAACTGTCTCTTCTTCTGCTTTCTACCCTTGTAACTCTCTGTAAGAGCTCTCATTACAGACTGCTTAGCAACTCTGTACTGCTTAGATCTAGCTCCTCTATAACCCTTAGCGAGCTTTAATACTCTGTTATGCTTCTTCTTTGCGTTCATACCGCCTTTAATTCTTGCCATTTCTTAATTTCCTCCTAATAATCAATCACGGACATCCATATCTTATAAATATGGCATAATCTTCTTCATTGTCTTTACATTAGTTGCATCTGTCATAGCTGCATGTCTAAGATTTCTCTTTCTCTTAGTAGTCTTCTTTGTAAGAATATGGCTCTTGTAAGCTTTCATTCTCTTTAATTTACCTGTTCCAGTTACTTTAAAACGCTTTGCAGCTGCTCTTTTTGTCTTTACCTTTGGCATAATAATCCTCCTAATTTAATTCTCATATGGAATAAATAATATTTTAACGTTTTTCAGTTAAAAACATAGTCATGCTCCTGCCTTCTAACTTTGGAGCTTTGTCTACTACTGCAATATCACTTAACTTCTCAGCAAAATCTTCTAATATATGCTTGCTGGAATCGATATGCGCCATCTCACGGCCTCTAAATCTTAAAGATACCTTTACTTTATTGCCTTTCTCGATGAACTTTCTTGCCGAATTACACTTAGTATTCAAATCATTAACATCTATGTTAGGTGACAAACGAACTTCTTTGACTTCTATTGTTCTCTGCTTCTTCTTAGCTTCCTTCTCTTTTCTGACAAGTTCATACTTATACTTGCCATAATCCACAAGCTTACATACAGGTGGCTTTGCAGATGGGGCAACCTTTACTAAATCAACCTCTGCCTCTCTTGCCAGTTTCATAGCATCCTTAGGAGACATAACTCCAAGCTGCTGTCCTTCTTCTCCAATAACACGAACTTCCTTATCACGGATCTGCTCGTTAATCATTAATTCGCTAATAGTAGTGCACCTCCAAAATCAAAAAAAGTGGATAGTCAGACTATCCACTTTTTAATCATAATGCATCTTAATTGCTGTTTATCATGCACATTCTTAAAAATATAAACCCAAGTCGCCCGATTGCGCTAAGGTGAGAGTGGATACTCTGCTTTGTTTAACAACTATTAGAGTGTATCACTAATAATTATAGCTGTCAACTAATATTTTATATAATTATGAAAATAATTGCAGAAATTTTCAATTAAGCTCCGCAATTCCTGACAGCCTTACATATCTGTCCGATATTCTGTACCACGTTGGGAAATCCACAACACCAGTCTGCGGCATATTATTAATTCTCTGAAACTGCCTTACTGCCTCCGCTGTACGCTCTCCATATATCCCGTCAACCGTCAGTGCCGGTATTGCCGTGTAATAATCGCCTATAAGATTAAGCTGTTCCTGCAACTGCCTTACCTTCTGCCCCGATGAGCCTATATCAAGATCTGCTCCAGGCCACGATGACGGAATACCCTGTATCTGTTCAGCCGTATTAATGTACATATTATCTCCATAATAATATCTTAATATATCTATTGAGGAATATCCCTGATCACCCAGATATTTGCTTCCCCATTGTGTCATCCAGTCAGGACAGCTTGATTTCTTTCCATCACAATACTGTGTTAATATCGGCTGTTTTACATTCGGTCTTGACAGATAATTATCAAATATTTCATCCACAACCTGTGAAATGCTTTCAAATATATTACGTCCGTTGACCCATTTGTGGTCAAATGCAGTTGATGAGGTTATCGTAAAGTTGTAATTCTGGTTTCTGTACCACTCTGTATACACTCTGTTTAATGTAAAGGACATAATCGCTAAAATATTAGCTTCCAACGTCTGTCTTGGCCATGTCGAATATATTTCACTGCTCGCTACATTTTTAATATAATCCTTGTATCTCACATAATAATCAAGTGCTGTGGAGTCTGTAGGAACACCATCGTGCACTACTATTGTTTCTGGTATTACAACGCGGCTTAACACAATCTCCCCCGACTGGCGTACCGGCTTAATCTCAGTCTCTGGTATCTTGGCAGGATAGCTGCCATACAGCGTATTAACCGGAATTACAATATTATTCTCTGGAATCTCCCTGTTATCTTCATTCAGATACACATTCTGAATACTTGTTTCCCCTGAGAATACATCAATACCGGATATATTAATCTCCTCGTAGCCATCTGCATTAACATCAATAGTGTATTCCGAAAATGGCTGGTTCTCACCCGGTTCCATACTATACTCCACCGGCGGTGTAGGAAGGTCATCAAGATTAACTGCTCCTTCTGAGTCAGTAGTTATCTCATTGATAATTCTTTCAGGATTTCCTGTATATGCAAGTGAAATCCTTGCATCTGCCAATGGTATACCCTGCTGTTTATCATATACATTAATGCGCATTTTTCCTTTATCTATTGCATCGGCAGGAGTTTCCATTGTATGTACATACACCATAATCTAATTCCTCTTATATTATTCATTATATTTTTGATTATTATATGTATCTTTATGAAATTTTATGAATAAAATAAACTGATATTTCCTTTAGGAGGATTTATGGCTGATTATAGAATCGCCCTTGATGCCGGACACGGTGGAAGCGACCCCGGTGCTGTATATAAGGACAGACGGGAAAAAGATGACACTCTCGACCTTACTTTAGCTGTCGGTGACATACTTAAAAAAAATGGCATAGATGTATATTACACAAGAACTACTGACGAATACGAAACCCCATTTAAGAAAGCAACCGATGCGAATAATTCCGGTGCCAACCTTTTCGTATCAATACACCGCAATTCCTCAGAAAATCCTAACCAATATTCTGGCGTTGAAACCCTTGTATACAGCGATACTGGTTTAAAGGCTGAGGTGGCAAGAAATATTAATAACCAGCTTGAAGATGCAGGCTTTAAAAATCTTGGTGTAGACGAACGCAAAAACCTTGTTGTCCTTAAGCGTACCAAAATGCCAGCCGTTCTTGTTGAAGCTGGATTTATTAACAACGATAAAGACAATTATCTATTTGATGAAGAATTTGACAGTATTGCACAGGCAATCGCAGACGGAATATTAGAAAGCATACCATCAGGCAGGCCCGGAAATACCACTTCCAATAAAAGCAATCGCACTGACAACAATAATAATAGCAACAACAATAGTAACAACAATAATAGCAGCAACAGCCAAATGAATAACTCTGGCAGAACTGCTTCTGCCCCAATTGACAGCACAGCTATGGTTAATTCCATCCCACCTGATAACGAGGTGTTTTCTGTCCCTGTCAGTAGTTCAAATATTATGCCACAATGTCCTTGTGACAATAATGATTATGACACAGAAAATGAAGCACTTTACCGTGTACAGGTTGGCGCATACCGCAACAAGGATAATGCCGACAGAATGTTAAATTCACTTTTAATGGACGGATTTCCTGCATTTATAATATATGAGGACGGCTATTATAAGGTTCAGGTCGGTGCTTACCGTATTCTCTTAAATGCTATTAAAATGGAACAGCGTTTAAGAAGATTCCGCTACAGCACATACATTGTATATTCATAACAGATTGCTATTTAATTAACAAACATTTAAAACCCTCCAAAAGTCAGAAACAGTGTCTTACTTTTGAAGGGTTTATTTTAGGTTATTTTACATTTTAGGAGCTGTAGTTATTAATTATAGTTTATTATTCTGCTGAATATATTGTTACACCATGCCACTCAATAGATGCAATATTATCAACACTGATAACCTGTTTTAATGCAAATGATATATGCATAGTACCTGCTTTGGCACTTAAATCAGAAGTTTTGTCGTCAATACTAACAACTGTGCCATCTTTAAGATGTACTACAGGTGCATATTTACCACTCATGCCAAACCACTTAAAGTCTGCATTTCCTGTTCCATATATATCAAGTACGAATCCATCACATTTAAGTGTATCTATATTGAGAGTCTGGTCTGCATTATAAGATGATGTAACCGATATATTAGGAGTTGTACTAAGCACACCTGTGCTGCTACTCTTAAGAACTGTTTCAAAAGACCACTCCCCTGTTGCTAAGGTTCTGTTTTCTCTTGTTTTATTATCTTCACCATTTCTGTACGTACACTTAAGATCCTTAACATCAATCGAAATGTTATGATTAACAATATCTCTTGAATCAGCATTAACATATATTAATTCTGCATATATTTCTGAACCATCATCTGACATACCATTATAATTAAGATGGTATAATGTACCTGTTGATTTGAACTGGTCTGTTTCATCACTTATTTTTATTACAGTATCTGCAAAATCAAATGTACCAATTATTGGACTTAAGGTATCATCATTAGGTATAATCGGACTTCCGTCTTTTGACTTTATAGTCAGTTCAATATAAAATCTTCCACCATTAGCAACATATTTTCCCCATTCCACGTCAACATTAGATTCTTCTGTAGATGTAACATTACCTGTATTATAGACATTAACCGAACTATCCCCGCTTATATGAGATTCAAAATTGACATTACTCTTTGGGACAAGATACTTCTGGTACGCGTATACACCAGTGTAAGTTAATCCCGAGATTGCAATCACTGCGGCTGCCGCTGCTGCTATATTTCTATATATTTTTGATCTGGTTCTCATTATGACAGGCTTATTAGCTGGCTTTGCCTGCTCAATCCACTCCTGATTAATATTGTTCATTGACTTAAATAATTTCTCACCATTCATACCAAAACGCCCTCACTTTCCAAAAACTTCTTTAAATCTTTCCTTAATCTGTGCAGTGCAACCTTAACTGAACTTTCGCTCTTTCCAAGTTCTTTTGATATAACTTTAACAGGTTGTGAATACCAGTATCTTTTGATAAATATATTTCTCTTATCAGTATCCAATGTTTTAAGAAATGTATTAATCAATTCTCCTACCATATGTTCATCACCCTCAAGTGCTTTATCAGGCTTGCCGATACACTGTTCCATCTCGGCTGTAAGTTCTATAACATTAGAGCTTCTTTTTAATGCATTGTCATGGTCTATTCTCTTGCAGATTATATGTCTGCATATAGTAGCTGAATATGCAAACAAATATTGCGGTCTGTTATCTGGAACTGATTTCCATACTTCATAAAACGTATCATTAACACATTCTCTTGCATCTTCCTCACTGTCAAGCATATTCATTGCAAGCTTCATTAATGGTCTTTGATACCGCTCCATTAATTCACGCATTCCAGATTCATCTCTGTTTGCTATTAAATCAATTATTTTTTCTTCGCTGCACACTTTATTAAATCGTCCTTAATTATTTCTTTTTGAAAGCTTTCACTTATAGAGTACGCTTTTTTCAGGATTGGTTACAGAAATGTAAAATAATTATTTTGCGAAGACTTATTGGATATTAATATTTCCTGATGCCTTAAGCTTTAAACTGTGATTCATAAAATGTATATCTGCATCGGCTGACACTCCTATTACATTATCACTTTGCATATCTATCTGCATTACCGAATTCACATATTCAGCCTGTGAATATTCAGCCATAATATATAGCGTCATATTATCCAGTCCATCAAAATCAATAACCATATTACAGACAGCGTTTTGATTGTAATATACTACAGCACTCACCTTTACAAGGTTATTATCCCTGTCAGCCTCTATATCAAGCACTACATTGCAGTCCTTTACTTCCGTGGCAAATTCAGATTTAATACTGTCCTTTTTTATGCCATATACATTTAACAACGAAATATATGGAAGAACCTGTGAATCTTTATATAATTCATCCACAAATGTATTAAAGCCATTAACTAAAGCTGTTTCATCTATATTAATATTATAAGTGTGTTTTCCTGTTTCGCTGACTGTATTCACGCAATCCATTGCCATAACTTCATAGCCCTTCACAAAGTCAGCTAATGCAGCTTTTAAAACAGGCTTAAGCTGATCTGCATCTATATTAATATATCTTGATATATCAGCTTTAGATATTAAAAATGTATCATTAGTCAATTCAGGTATAACTACATTTATTCCATTATTATCGATATTAGCTGTAATGGTATATTCTGCACTATTCTTACCCTGCATATAATCAGTATTATCATATATCAACTCAGATATATTAATTTTTCCAGTATAGTTATTGGCACTTACATCTATGTTGTTTATATATTTTTCAACTGTGCTTTGTAAAAGTTCTCCAGATTTCAACATCGTTTTTAAAGCTTTTTTCTCTGGAGAAGCATACATTTGTGTAACGCCATATGCCGATAATATTATTGCTATTACGGAAAGAAATATTATACCAGCCACAGCACGCTTTACATTTTTCTTTTTATTCTGGCATTTCATCAGCCTTACCCTTTCTTTCATACCTTACAAACTCATAACATATATCAAAATATGTATGTTCATCACTCTGTCCTGTAATTCTCCAGTCTTTAAGCTTATCAAAATCACTTATATAAGTATCTGCTTCGTAAGTATAATCGACCTTTGTTATATGTGCTGTATCACAATATGGAAGGAATTCTTTGTATATCTGTCCACCACCGATGACATATACATCCTTACTATCCACATTTTTTACCTTCTCAAGCACATCTTCAACACTATGGCATAAACATACGTCTTTAGCTTCATAATCTTTATTTCTCGTAAGAACAATATTCTTTCTTCCAACAAGTGCTGACTGGTTAGGAAGTGCTTCTAATGTCTTTCTTCCCATAATAACAACTTTTCCATAAGTTTCTTCACGGAACAGCTTCTTATCCTCTGGAATATCAACAAGTTCTCTTCCTTTATTAGCTATTCCCCATTTTTTATCAACAAGTGCAATTAAATTCATAGTTTGCCTCCTACCCAGGCTGGCACATATCCTTTGACACTTATGCCCTCCTGTGTGTATTCCTCACTTTCAAGCTGTCCGTATTCTCTTATAAGCTGGATTTTACCTGCATCGCTGTAAGGAAATACTCTTTCTATTCTAATTCTGCTCTTTAATATAATATCCTGCACATCTTCCAGAAATTCATCTATTCCCACACCCGTCCTTGCTGAAATATTCTCAACATAATCAGCTTTGCTGTCCTTGAGTATAGGAAGTTCGCCGTATTTATCACATTTATTAAAAAGTGTAATTATCGGCTTATCACCTACATCTAACTGCTTCAATGTCTCATATACTGTTGCCATATGTCTTTCGTAATCATCATTAGAGCAGTCCACAACGTGAATTATCATATCTGCATATTTCGCTTCCTCAAGTGTACTCTTAAATGCCTCTATAAGATTATGTGGAAGCTTTCTGATAAATCCAACAGTATCTGTCATAAGCACTTTTTCCTTGTTAGGAAGTGTAAGTGCCCTCGTTGTAGGATCAAGTGTTGCAAACAGCTTGTCCTCAGATAATACACCTGCATCGGTCAGCCTGTTAAGAAGTGTTGACTTACCCGCATTAGTATAACCTACTATAGCCGCTACTGGTGTAGAACTGTCCTGTCTGTTCTGTCTTTGTACATCTCTGTGGCTCTTAATCTCCTTTAACTCACCTGACAAATGAGCAATCCTGTCCCTTATTATTCGCCTGTCTGTTTCTATCTTCTTCTCACCCGGTCCTCTTGTTCCTATTCCACCACCAAGTCTTGAGAGTGTTGTTCCAAGTCCTGCAAGTCTTGTTGACCTGTATTTTAACTGTGCCATCTCAACCTGTATCTTACCTTCACTTGATGAAGCTCTTGCGGCAAATATATCAAGAATAACCATTGTTCTGTCCATAATCTTAGTATTAAGAACATCTTCAAGATTTCTTAACTGTGCTGGAGACAGCTCATCATCACATATTATTCCTGTTGCACCAAGCTCATCTATCATAAGCCTTAATTCTTCAAGCTTACCCTTACCAATATATGTTGCAGGGTGGAAACTGTCACGCGGCTGTATCATCTTTCCTACTGTGACCGCTCCGGCAGTCTTAGCAAGCTCTGCTAACTCCTCTAACGACTTCTCGCAGTCGTCAAGAGGATTTAACTCTACGCCGACAAGTACAACCTTTTCCTGCTCGTCATCTGTATCATATAATGCCATATTTTCCTCCAATCAATTCTATTATGCCAGAAGCAGATGTCTTAACATGTCAATCAACACAAAGCATTTATTATATAATAATCTATTCTTTTGCTATGCAGTCGCTAAGATAGTTAGATACTTCCTTTTCTTCCGAATAATTCATAACATTTTCTGTTATCTCTTTTACTTCCTTACTGCTCCACGAAGCTATCTCTTTTCTAGTTTCAAGCACCCTGCTCACTGTAACAGAGAACTCATCAAGTCCGAAATTAAGAAGAAGTGGTATCATTCTTTCATCTGCCGCCGCTTCTCCACACATTCCTGCTTCTATACCTGCATTATGTGCACACTCAATTATGTGTTTAATACTTCGTATAACGGCTGGATTGAGTGCAGAGTAAAGATAAGCAACATTCTCATTGCCTCTGTCAACAGCAAGTGTATACTGTGTCAAATCATTCGTACCGATTGAGAAGAAATCAACCTCATGTGCCAGTACATCTGCCATTATTGCCGCGGCTGGTGTCTCTATCATAACACCTATCTTTATGTCCTTATCATACTTAATGTCTTTCTTGTCCAGATCCCTGCATATACCATTTATAATCTTCTTAACTGCCTGCACCTCTGTAACAGAAGTTATCATAGGAATCATAATTCTTATATTACCATATGCACTTGCCCTTAATACAGCCCTTAACTGGGTTGTAAATATATCTACCCTGTCAAGGCAGAACCTTATGGCCCTGTATCCAAGAAATGGATTTAACTCCTTTGTGAGTCCCATATAAGGAATATCTTTATCTCCGCCAATATCAAGCGTTCTTATCGTAAGCTGTCTGCCATCAAGCACAACTGCTGCTTTCTTATATTCGTTATACTGCTCCTCCTCTGTTGGAAGTGCCTGCTTGTTCATAAATAAGAATTCCGTCCTGAAAAGTCCGACACCCTCAGCTCCAGCCTTTACAGCTTTAGCAGCCTCATCAGCATTGCCTATATTAGCAGCAAGCATTACTTTTCTGCCGTCCTTTGTAACAGTCTGTTTATCTATATATTTTTTAAGTTCCTTAACTCTTTCATCATATGCTTTTTTCTTTTTATTATATATCTTAAGAGTTATAGGTGTAGGATTGACGAATACTTCGCCGTAAGCTCCATCAACTATAACTTCTTCACCCTCTGTAATTTTACTGCATACATCCTTAACACTTAATACAGCAGGGATTTCCAATGCTCTTGCAAGAATTGAAGCGTGTGATGTATCTCCACCCTTCTCTGATATAATACCGGCAATATGCTCTGTATCCATATTAGCTGTCATAGATGGATGGATTTCATCGGCAATAATAACAGTATTATCAGAAAGATTAGTAAGATCAATATGCTTCTGTCCCTGCATTATTGCTATAAGACGCTGTTTCATATCTTCAATATCGGCTACTCTCTGTGTCATCGTATCATTGTTAAAGCTTAAGAATATGTTCTTTAACATCTCACAGGTATCTTCAACCGCAGCTTCTGCATTAAGCTTGTCATTAGTTATAGCACTTATTACACCACTGGTAAACTCAGGATCTCTTATAAGATATTCCTGATTTTTTAATACAAGAGCATTCTTATCATCACCATTAAGCTTCTGTGACAACTTATCCACAAGCTCATTAGTTTCCTGTATGAACTTTTCCACAGCCTCATTGAACTTATCAACCTCAGCTTCTGTATCCTTAATCTTAACACGGCTGACAGCATTCTTACACTTATGGATAATAAGTGCTTTTCCTATACCAATTCCCTTAGATGTACCTATACCTCTTAACATATAGACCCCCGTTTCCGCGTACATTTACGCATATATGTTACCAAGCTAATCACTGGTTAAATACATACTTTATCATATTAATCAATGTCTCACTTGTATCTCTTGAATATATAACCTCTCTTGCCGTTACAGGTTTGTCAGTTATTATATTATCAACACCTTTATTAGTAAGATTCTTTATAGAAGCGTCATTATTAACAGTCCACGCATATACCTGCTTTCCTGAATTATGAATAGCATCAACAACTCTCTTAGTAAGGAACGAAGCATTGACGCTAAAGAAATCCACGTCATCTATCTCATAGAACTTTCCATAAGCCACCGATAATATATACCCGACTTCTATGTCCTCATCATAAGACCTAACAGCCTGCAATGCACTATAATCAAACGAGGTGATAACGCACGAATCCTGCATTGAATATTTCTGTATAAGCTTTACAACCTTCTTTGCTACCTCATCACTGTTATCCGCCGTTTTAATCTCTATATTAAGTTTAATCTTTCCTTTGGCAAGCTGCAATACTTCTTCAAGTGTTGGAACTTTCTCGCCCTTGTACTCCTCTGAATACCAATACCCGGCATCAAGTCTTTTAACTTCTCTTAAAGTAAGCTCCGTAATATTCTTTAGAACACCTGTAGTCCTGTATGCTGATGTATCATGCATAACAACAATATAGCCGTCTTTGGTCATCTGGACATCTAACTCTATAACATCAGCCATATCTTCAATCGCCTTACTGAATGCCGCAAGAGTATTCTCAGGTGCATCTACTGAAGCACCTCTGTGGGCAGTTATATCCGTATTGTGGAATATAGCCACTCTCTCAAACGGATTATTATTAAATGACCCAATTATATATATAATATCAAGCACTATGGATAATGCCAGCACAACTGCATATATTATCCTGTTGACCCTTGCTGAACCTTCGTCAATATCCACGAATTCAAATTCAATATCATCCAGATCGGAATATTTATAATACATATATGAAATCATTGAGAATGAACAAGGTATTGATATAAACACAAGAAAAATCTTCACACCGGCCCTCAATTCCCTAAGAACTGATAAATATACCGCACTTCCAAGATAAGCCATATCAAGAAGCTTAACACCGCCTATAAGTATAAGCGAAATAACTGTATAGAACACTGCTATAGCTGCAAATATTGCAAGATTATATACAATAACAGACATAATTACCCTTAATCTGTTGTTTCTTACAATCTGTGAGCTTTTCTTATATGACTGTCTGAAATTCTTCCCCTCCATCATATATATATTAAATGAGAAAATTCCTCTTATAACATAATAATATATAAGAACCATAACTATTGCCACAAGCATATATATCATATACCTGTTTCTTCTCATCGTACTTCCGATAAGATTGCTCAATGTATCTGAATATATAAGATTAGCGACAATTGTAACATTTATAAATATAATCGAAATAAAGAAAAATAAAAAAAGCGGTATGCTTTGAATTCGGATTAAATTTTTAAGACGCAGGTACGCATTATATATATTATCAATTATAGATGCGTTATTACCTTTTCTCTTAGTTTCAAAGCACACAGCCAAATATGCCATCTCGTAAATGCAGTAACCGACAAACAGTATAATGCCTGTAAACAAAGCTATAATAACAACAGGGTTTGTCAGTGCCTTTACAATATATTCATTTGTTAAATATCTGATTCCTGCAACCTTCATACAAAGATTAATGGCGGCAGTTAATATAGGATATATAACTGCTACTGCCAGTAACTTATATGTCAGTTCAAACAGAATTACGTGTCGTTTGCTCCTGCGAAGCAGCCTGACATTATTCTTAAGACTTTCTAACATTGTCCACCCCGCTGATTATCTATGAAAAAACCTCTGAAGGCTGCCAGCACTTGAAGCCTGTGCAACTACACTTTCCATTTTCTTATTAGCAATTCTCTTAGTAAAATGGTAAGAGAAATCCACAACATATGATATAACAAGCACAATTGATAACACTGTAGTTACCCTCATATCCATACTGAATACAACACGTTCTACCATTTTATTGAATACACTAAATATAAGAACTGCTAATAACCCCCAGCCAAGAGTGCTTTGAAGGCATATTATTCCTTTATAATTAAATCTTAGATGGTCGTAATTCCACCATACTTCACCAAAAAGCTTCTGCATAAGTCTTGCTGTCATATACTCAAATATTGTCGCACATATAGCACCAGCAACGTATAAAGCAGTGTAATTACCCTCAATTGGTGCAAATATATGAAATGCTATAAACACGCCAAAGCCATATATAACGCAGAACGGAAGCTTGACAAAACCCCTGTTCTCCCAATATCCAAGCTGTTTTCTTATGACTATACATTCCATAGCCCAGCCAAAAAAACTATATATAAAAAACCATACCGCTAACTGGTTAACATTCATTTCCCTAAATGTAATATCAAATATATTATACATATTAATACAACTTTCTTTCATCATTACCATAATGGTTATCTTTTAACATTATTATATATATTCTTATATACATAATAAATGCAAATGTCAATACTGCTGCACACACTATCATTATAACATATTGAAGATTAACCTGCATATGCGGAAATGCAACTAAAGCAAGCATACACACATACAATACTGCTGTACATACCTTGCCATACCATTTAGCACCATCTAATCTCCTATTCGCCCTTTTCATAACTACAAGACCCATAAGTGCCATAACTACTTCTTTGACAATAAGATATACAGCAAGTATGCACATATATGGAATATTAATAGCCAGAGTAACTAACATTGCAAGCTGCATAAGCTTATCTGCTGCCGGATCAATAATCTTACCCAAATCAGTTATCATATTACAACGTCTTGCTATCTGCCCATCAAGAAAATCTGTTATCCCCGAAAGCATTACAACAAGTGTCGCAACATAATAATCCACTGGTTCTTCTGCCGTAAAATAAAGATATACAAACAGCGGAACCAGTGCAATTCTTATATAACATAAAATATTGGGGAGTTTAAAAAGATCTTTAACCTCAAACTTAAACTTCATTCAAAATCCTCAATTCATACGAATATCTATAGATATCACAAGTGAAATCCAACACTTCTATATATAATATCCTATATAATAATACCCTTTATTGGCACAATTATAAAAGACTTTCAAGTGTCTCCTTAACTGCCTTAATAAAACCTTGTGTATTAAGTGTTACAGGATTACCTAATGTAGTAATAAGTGCTAAATCCTTAGTCATCTTACCATCTTCTACTGTCTTGATGCAAGCCTTTTCAAGTGTATCTGCGAACTTTGAAAGCTCTGGAAGTGAGTCGAGTTCTCCTCTCTTTCTTAAAGCTCCTGTCCATGCAAATATAGTAGCAATAGGGTTAGTAGATGTTTCTTCTCCCTTAAGGTGCTTGTAATAATGTCTTTGAACTGTTCCATGAGCAGCCTCATATTCATAATATCCCTGTGGAGATACCAGAACTGATGTCATCATTGATAATGAACCAAATGCTGTTGCAACCATATCTGACATAACGTCACCATCATAGTTCTTGCATGCCCAGATATATCCACCTTCTGAACGGATAACTCTTGCAACTGCATCATCTATTAATGTATAAAAATACTCAATTCCTGCTTCCTTGAACTTATCAGCATAATCCTTATCATATATATCCTGGAATATATCCTTAAATGTATGATCGTACTTCTTAGAGATTGTATCCTTAGTTGCAAACCAGAGATCCTGCTTAGTTTCAAGTGCAAAATTAAAGCAGCTTCTTGCAAAATTCTCAATAGAATCGTTAAGGTTATGCATACCCTGAATAATTCCTGCCCCCTTAAAGTTATGAATAAGCTCTCTTGATTCGTTACCCTGCTCATCTGTGTATACAAGCTCTGCCTTGCCAGCTGCTGGAATCTTCATCTCTGATGCCTTGTATACATCACCATAAGCGTGTCTTGCTATTGTGATAGGCTTCTTCCAAGTCTTAACATATGGCTCAACACCCTTAACAATAATAGGTGCTCTGAATACAGTACCATCTAATATTGCTCTGATTGTTCCATTAGGGCTTTTATACATTTCCTTAAGGTCATATTCCTTAACTCTTGCTGCATTAGGAGTGATTGTAGCACACTTGACAGCAACACCATATTTCTTAGTTGCTTCTGCTGAGTCAACAGTAACTTGATCATTAGTTTCATTACGATGGACGAGTCCAAGATCATAATACTCTGTATTAAGGTCTACATAAGGTAAAAGCAGTTCTTCCTTAATAAGCTTCCACAATACTCTTGTCATCTCATCTCCATCCATCTCAACGAGTGGTGTTGTCATCTTAATCTTTTCCATTACTAATCCTCCATATTGTGCATTTAATATTGGAACTATATCCAAGCTATTATTAAAATTTGCTTACAATTATAAAATATTTTTATTACTTTGTAAATGCCTGTTTTGCCATAACAATTATCTTGTATTAAATATCCCAGTTTGCTATAATTACATAATTGATTTACATAGGGTTTGCCATTTACGGTGGCTGTTATTCTAAATACTGCCGTATATGTTGTAATATTCGTGTAAACATTATTAATATGCAGGTTTTATTGTGCCTGTATTTTAAAGGATTATAGTAATAAATCACATTTAAGAAAGGACGGTTTTGTAATATGTGCGGATTTGCTGGATTTACAGGATACCTTGAAAATGGTAAGGATGTACTTACTGATATGATGAATAAAATCATCCACAGAGGACCTGACAGTGCCGGTCAGTATATAGACGACAAGGCTTATATGGGCTTTAGAAGACTTTCAATCATCGACCTTGATAACGGAAGCCAGCCTATGTTCAACGAAAATAAAAAGATTGTTATCACATTTAATGGTGAGATATATAATTATCAGGATTTAAGAAAAGACCTTATTGAAAAGGGGCATATATTTGCGAACAACTCTGATACAGAAGTTCTTATTCACGCTTATGAAGAATACGGTGAAGATATGTTAAATAAGCTTCGTGGTATGTTTGCATTTGTTATATGGGACAGTGAGAAGGAAACTCTCTTTGGTGCAAGGGATTTCTTTGGAATTAAGCCTTTCTACTACACTGTAGTTGACGGCAACATTATATATGGTTCTGAGATTAAGAGCATATTGGCACACCCTGCATATAAGAAGGAAGTTAATGATGTTGCTCTTGAAAATTACCTCACATTCCAGTATTCAGTGCTTCCTGAAACATTCTTTAAAGGTGTATACAAGCTTATGCCAGGTCACTGCTTTACTTTCCATAATGGAGAAATCAACATAAAAAGATACTGGGAGCCTACATTTGAAGCTGATGAGAGCAAGTCTTTAGATGAATTCGTCAAAGAGATTGACGATGCTATGCACGACTCAGTTGAACACCACAAGATTAGTGATGTTGAGGTTGGTTCATTCCTTTCAAGCGGTGTTGACTCAAGCTATGTTGCCGCTACATTTAATGGTGACAAGACATTTACAGTTGGATTTGACTACGAAAAATATAACGAGATAGATTACGCTAAAGCCTTATCTGAGAAAATCCAGATAGACAATTATTCTAAGCTTGTATCAAGTGAAGAATACTGGGCAGCTATCCCTAAAATCCAGTATCATATGGACGAGCCTTTAGCTGACCCTGCTGCTATTGCCCTTTACTTTGTAAGCCAGACTGCTTCTAAGTATGTTAAGGTTTCAATGTCAGGCGAGGGTGCTGATGAGTTCTTTGGCGGATATAACATTTACAAAGAACCTCTTGATACAGCAGGCTATAGAAAGCTTCCAAAGGGACTCCGCAAGTGTCTTGCCAATGCTGCACAGGCTGTTCCATTTAAGTTCAAGGGCAAGAATTTCCTTATAAGAGGAAGCAAGGATATTGAAGAACGCTTTATCGGTAACGCATTTATGTTCAACGAAAAAGAACGTGCCAAGATATTAAAGAACCCTACTGGAAAGTATAACCATAAAGAACTTACTAAGCCATTTTATGACAAAGTTAAAGATAAAGATGATGTAACTAAAATGCAGTATATAGATATTAACTTCTGGCTTATCGGTGATATTCTTCTTAAGGCTGATAAGATGAGTATGGCACACAGCCTTGAAGTAAGAGTTCCTTTCCTTGATAAGGAAGTATTCAATGTAGCAAGAACTCTCCCAACTAAGTACAAAGTTAATAAATCTAATACTAAATACGCTATGCGTAAAGCTGCTAACCAATATCTTCCTGATATGGTTGCTGAGAAGAAGAAGCTTGGTTTCCCAGTGCCAATCAGAATATGGTTAAAGGACGAGAAATATTACAATATGATTAAAAAAGCTTTCACAAGCGAAGCTGCTAACAAGTACTTCAACACAGATGAGCTTGTTAAGTATCTTGATGAACATAAAGAAGGCAAGGCAGATAATTCAAGAAAAATCTGGACAGTATATATGTTCCTTGTATGGTACAATGACTTCTTTGGTGACTCAGAATATGCGGCTTAACTACAAGACTGCGGTTATAGCTGTAATTTTTCTGAAATTCAGGATTTGAGAAAAATTTCAAGAATTAAATATAAAAAATTTCAAGAAATTCAGTATTTTAAAGAAAATCAAAAGAAAACATCTTAATTATAAATAAAAAACTGTCCTGTTTAATGATTAGATTAATATGAGCTAATTATATCTGCTCACTTTATCCAATTCATTAAACAGGACAGCTTTTTTATTACTCTACATTCTTTAATGCTTCATCCATAGGTATCTTCTTTATCTTATACATCATAAATACTGAAATCAGAGCATACACACCGATATTCAGCACGAACATAACTACGAACAGATATGGTGCATAGTAGCAGGAAATCCAGCCGGACATTTTCTCCATAAATACCCTGAACAGGCTATTCATAATTACAACTGATAATGCAATATTGATAACAACTGATATGACAACCACTATTGTTGTTGAGGTGACATACAGCCTGCTTATCTCACTGTTGGAATAACCTAATATCTTAACCATAGAGATTGATGTTGAATTCTTCTCAACAATAAGCTTAGTTAACAAGAACATTAATACTGCAAATAATACAACTGCAAAGACTTTAATAATTCCAAATACTTCTCCCATAGAACGGTCAAGCTGTCTTGAAACCTTAGTTAAATCATCAAGTGTAATCTCTGTTGCAATATATTTCTCATCAATATCAAGCTTCTCTGATGATAAGTAGCCTGAATAGTAATCATCCTCTTTGTCGAATAGATTTTTAAAATATCCTTCATCCATAAATACTGCAAATGCTGATGGATAATCATACATATCCTTAACTGTAAATGTATATTCCTTGTCCTCATATTTCTCTTTGAGCGTTATCTTATCACCCTTATTAATCTTGAACTTTTCAGCATAGCCGTGTGACACATACACTTCACCATCTTTAAGTTCACTACTGTTAATGTCAACATATTCGCTGTCATCAGCAATTCCGTATATCAATACATCTTCACTCTTTAAACGTCCCTCAAGTGTTGAAAGTGTCCTGACACAGTATTTCTCTGCGGCCTCATTATCCACCTCGACCGGAACTTTCAATACATACTGATGTTTAGCTATAAGTTTGTCCTGTATCTCATTCTGGTAATGGTCAAGAAGCGGGGTCATCATAATACCGAACAGAAGGAGTATATTGGCAAATAATATACCCACAAATAATGTAATGTAATTTGGCATATTCTGTATAATTATTCTTAAACGAAATCTGTTAAAGAACTTGAATCCTGGCAAATGCACAGCTTTCTTCTTCTGTCTTACAGCCAAGTCCTTTCTTAAGAACTTAAGTGGTGAAAGACGAAGCCTGTAACCTATGAGCAATACATTTATCACTACCATTATTATAAATGGAACAACTGTTGTTAATACAAATGCTTCACCATTCCAAAGTGTTGTATAAGTTGTAAGCGAATAACTCTGATAATATGTATCTACAAATATATCCTTAAAACATGTATATCCTAATATGTTACCGACAAGTGCACCTGCTAATGTAACAATAATCGGTAGAAGAATATAATGTAACAACAGCTCTCCCCTTGTATATCCCGAAGCTCTTAAAGTACCAATAACATTAGCTTCTTTGAATATTGTATTATTAGTTGTAACTGCAAATACAAATGCCATAATAGCTATAACAACATATAAAAGAACTATCATCATAGCCTTGTCGCTTCCCATATCATCACCGGTAAAATTTATCGCCTGATTAAGATATCCTGGAATATAATTAGTAAGTATAGCATTATTAGATATTACTTTCATAAAATCATCTGCCATCTCTTTTTCTTCTATATCGTCTGCAGGCTTATTATCATATTTCCACGAATATACATAATGAATATGTGTATCATCATACATATCAAAACAGCTCTCTGACACTACACCAACACCGAATTTTAAAGAGTCAAACATTGTATCTGAGTTGTTCGAGAAAAGACAGCTGTAATCAGATAATGCAACATAACCTGTTACTTTAAGTGCCCTTGTGCCAACATTAATTATGTCGCCGATTTTAATATTATTATTGACAGAATACATTCTATCCAATGCAATCTCGTTAATATCCTCTGCGAGTCTGCCTTCCATAACATCAACTTTATCAATATCATCTCTATTAATATAGAAACGTATTGTGCTCTGGTTGTCTTCTCTTAACTTCTCATTATTGTGTACTTTTAAAGTTTCTTCTTTATAGAAGTTCTCATATATAGTAACATTTTCTTCTTCCAGCCTGTCAATCAGCTTATCATCGGCCTTGGAATACAATTCAAAATTACCATCTTCTACATTATATTTATCAAAACTCTTATTATATGTATCAAGCACGCTTCCATCAGCTATAAGAAAACCACTTATAAGCCCTATAACAGCTGTCATAAATATAAATATGACTATATATTTTGCAATTTCACCAGTAAATTCTCTTGGCAATCGTTTAATTAAAGGATTTTTCATATCTAACTCCCATTATATAATATTTAATCTACCATTCAAGGTCAGCGGCAGATACCTTACTGTTATTAACTATATTATCTCTTATCTGTCCATCTCTTAACTTGATAACCCTGTCAGCCATATTCTGGATAGCATCATTATGTGTAACCATTATGACTGTGTTGCCGTATTTCTTGTTGACATCCTCAATAAGCTTTAAGATTTCCTTAGATGTGTGATAATCAAGTGCTCCTGTGGGCTCATCACATAATAATATGTCGGGATTTTTAACAATAGCCCTGCCTATTGCAGTTCTTTGCTGTTGTCCGCCAGATAACTGGTTAGGAAGCTTATGCCTGTGCTCATACAGCCCTAATGTATTAAGCAGTTCGTTAATATCAAGCGGTGAATCGCTAAGATAAGCACCAACCTCGATATTCTCCTTAACATTAAGGTTAGGTATAAGATTATACATCTGGAATACATAACCAAGGTGCTTTCTTCTGTATCTTGTAAGCTCTTTTTCTTTCATATCTTTAGTCTTTTCACTATCAATGCTTACATATCCCAAATCAGCATCATCTATTCCACCTATTATATTAAGAAGTGTTGATTTTCCCGAACCAGATGGTCCAAGCAGTACGCATATTTCCCCTTTTTCAACTTCAAAATTAATTCCCTTAAGAACTTCTACTTTATTAGAAGTACTGCCATATGATTTTTTTAAATCTTTTACAGTAAGAAACATATAATTTTCTCTCCTTCATATTTAATATAATTAGGTTAGTCTAACCTAACCTTTATTAGTATTATAATATCAATAACGCAAAAAAGGAACACACCAAATGATAAAATATATCAATTAGTGTGTTCCTTTTTATATTTTTAGTAATTTATATTCTGGGATTATTGCTTCTTCCAAGCAATACCTTTGCGGCATTATAAATTTCTATGCTTAAGATTATTACTTATGCTCCTCAGCTAAAGTTATATTCTTCATACTATTCATACTGATGAAAAGTGTTGATGTATTATGTAAAAGTGCTGATGTTGTTGGCTGTATTACACCTAATACACCAAGTGCTATAAGTCCTGAGTTGAAAGATACTATAGTTCTGTAATTACGGTTAATCTTCTTAATAAGATTGTTGCTTAAATCCTTAAGATATACAATCTGCCCTAAATCATCAGCACTAACTGTAATGTCTGCAATCTCTCTTGCTATCTGAGCACCATCACTTATTGCAATACCAACATCTGCCGCTGACAATGCTGGTGAATCGTTAATACCATCACCAATCATTATAACCTTACGTCCGGCAGCTTTTTCCTTCTCAACAAATGAAGCCTTATCTTCTGGGAGTACTTCTGAATAATATTCATCTACGCCAACCTTGCCTGCGATTGCCTTAGCTGTACGCTCACTATCTCCTGTCATCATTACAACCTTAGATATTCCAAGCTCTTTAAGTGAACTAATTACTTCCTTAGCCTCTGGTCTTACAGGGTCTTCTATACATATAACCGCCGCAAGCTTATCCTCAATTGCAAGATAAAGGTGTGAATATTCTTCTGGAAGATTATCAAACATTTCCTGTCTGCCTTCAGGCACAGTACAGCCTTCATCTTCAAATACAAAATGATAGCTTCCTATTATAGTCTTCTTATTATTTATAGTAGTTGATATACCATGTGCAACTATATACTCAACCTTTGTATGCATTTCTTCGTGGCGTAAGTTCTTCTTAGCTGCTGCATCAACAACTGCCTTGGCCATAGAATGTGGAAAATGTTCTTCCATACAGGCAGCCATTCTTAAAAGCTCATCTTCACTATCACCATTAAATGAATATACATATTTTACTGTTGGTGCAGCCTTAGTAAGTGTTCCTGTCTTATCAAATACGATAGTATCTGCAGCGGCTACTGCCTCTAAGAACTTACCACCCTTTACTGTAATATCATTCTGTCCAGCCTGTCTTATTGCTGACAATACTGTTATTGGCATAGCAAGCTTAAGTGCACAGGAGAAGTCGACCATAAGTATTGATAATGCCTTTGTTGCATTTCTTGTAAGAAGATATGTGAGTGCTGTTCCACCTAATGTATATGGAACTAATGAATCCGCAAGATGTTCAGCCTTGCTTTCAAGACCAGACTTGAGCTTCTCTGACTCCTCAATCATCTTAACAATCTTGTCATATTTACTATTACCGCCACTCTGCTTAACCTTTATTGTGAGTCCGCCCTCCTCAATAACTGTTCCTGCAAATACAGCACTTCCTGTATTCTTGCTTACCGGCACTGCTTCACCAGTAAGTGAGGCCTGATTAACCATAGCTTCACCAGTAACTACAACTCCGTCAAATGGAATAACATTACTTACATGAACTATAATTTCATCACCGTTCTTTATCTCATTAACAGGGACTAATACTTCTGTATCGGCTGTCTTAAGCCATACCTTGCTTACATTAAGTGACATAGTCCTTGCAAGATCTCCTACCGACTTCTTATGTGTCCATTCTTCCATAATCTCACCGATTCCAAGAAGGAACATAACAGAACCTGCGGTATTGAAATCATTTCTTAATATAGAAACACCGATTGCTGTCGCATCAAGCACAGGTACTTCCATCTTTCCTTTAAGCAATGTCTTAACACCGCTACCAATATATTTAACCGACTTTACAGTTGTTACAACATTTCTTACAGATATAGGGAGGAACAGCTTACTTGCTGCTCTTAAGAATACCTTATTAACCAGCTTGTCCTGATAATAAGAATTCATCTCTCTTCCTGAACTATTAAGCACATCTTCAGGAACTGCCACCTGTGAATATGTAAAATGCTTAAGTTCATTAATAATCTGTGCTTTATCGCCTTTAAATTCTATAACAGCATCACAAGTCTTTTCATATACTTTGACAGAAGTCACTGTTTCTATATTTTTAATATAATACTCTAATATATCTGCCTGTTTAAAACTCATATGCTTCATATCCATATGAACTCTTAAACGTCCTGTCATACTGTGTTTAATATAAAATTTCATATTCTGCCTCTTAGCACTTATTCCAACATATTATTACTGCTCTGTGCTTTCTGTTTCTTCTGATACTTCGTTTAATTCTACTGTATCATCTACAACTTCTTCTGCTGCTTCTCTCTCATCGTTGATAGCCTTAGCCTCCGCATAGATATCACCAGCATTCTCCTGAATTGTTGTTGCTGTCTTCATTACACACTTCTTAGCACGAAGGACTGCTGCTGTACAGTTCGTGTATACCTTCTTAGCATCCTGGCTTGATAATATCTTAATTCCTGCTGTACCAAAAAGTACACCTGCTGCAAATATTCCTGTCTTAACTCCATCGATTTTCTTAAATACGTTTTTCATCTTGTCCTCCATTTCCAATTAACATCTGGCTGATGTAATTGACTTTGATTTTTGTTTAGGTATTATCTTATACCATACTTTTTAGTTTTACCACATATTTTTTATTAATTGAGAAATTTTATCAAAAACAGGAGGGGCATTATTATAATGGCCCTCCTGTTATACTCTTAACTGTCTTACTGTCTATGTAACCACAAGCTGTTAAACCCTTCTGCACTATCTGGTTCCATTTGCTGGCTGACAGATTGATTACTGAATTATCGTCAAACTCAACTGTGTATGTGTTGTTCATATTACATTCGCTTCCACACGATACACGGTACATATTTCTTCTGTTAATAGCACCAATCTCCTCAAGTGTATTAATCATACGGTATACTGTAGCTGTTCCAATATTAGGATCAAGCTTTGATGCCTTATAATATATTTCTTTGCAGCACGAACATTCTTCATTAAGAATAATGTCTAAAAGCATCATTCTCTGTTTCGTTATTCTGCATCCCCTGTTTCTTAATCTTTGCAGAATTATGTCCTTCTGCATTTCGCTTCTTTCATAGCCAACTACTTCAGAAGCATTTTTATCACATGAATAGTATTTCTGCATTAATGCCTCCTATCCTAGTGGCAGCCTCCACAATGACCACAATCTCCACCGCAGGAGTGTTTGCCATTCTTCTTGCCTTTAACCATTGTATACATAATAGCGGCTACAATTACCACCAATACCACCAATACGATTACTGTACCCATATTAGTCCTCCATTCTTACACCAACTCTAACATATACTGCTATATCTGATGAATAAAATATATATCCAATCCGCCACTTAGTGACGGATTGAACACTTATATAATTATGATTAGGAAGTAATCTTAGTTAGCTGCTGCTTTCTTGTATTCTTCCGCTTCCTTTGTTGGTCTGAATAAAAGATAAAGGAAACCAGCTACTAATACAAATGCTACAACTGTCCAGACACTAAATACTCCATCAGCGATAAGGCTTCCGATATTGTAGATGCAAAGTGATACTACATATGCAAATCCACACTGGTAACCAATTGCTATCCAAGTCCATTTAGCACTGTTCATCTCTCTCTTAATAGCACCGATTGCTGCGAAGCAAGGAGCACAGAGAAGGTTGAATGTAAGGAATGAGAAACCTGCTAACTTAGTAAATGCAAGTGCAAGTGCTGCATATGGAGATACATCTCCACCACCGTAAAGGATACCCATAGTACCAACGATATTTTCCTTAGCTACAAGTCCTGTGATTGAAGCAACGGCTGCCTGCCAGTTACCCCATCCAAGTGGAGTGAATATCCAGCCGATTGCATTACCAATCTTAGCTAAAATACTCATATCAATTTCATCTTCTGCTAACATTCTGAATCCGTCATCAGCAAATCCAAAATATGTTGTGAACCATACAACGATTGTAGAAAGAAGGATAATTGTACCAGCCTTCTTGATGAATGACCAGCCACGCTCCCACATACTTCTAAGTACGTTGCCAACTGTTGGAATATGATATGCAGGAAGTTCCATAACGAATGGTGCTGGATCTCCGCTGAATAACTTTGTCTTCTTTAAAATAATACCTGATACGATAATTGCTGCCATACCAATGAAGTAAGCTGATGTTGCAACCCAAGGTGAACCACCGAAGATAGCACCTGCAATCATAGCGATGAATGGTGTCTTAGCACCACAAGGTATAAATGTTGTTGTCATAATTGTCATACGACGGTCTCTTTCGTTCTCGATTGTACGAGAAGCCATAATACCAGGAACACCACAACCTGTACCAATAAGGATAGGTATGAATGACTTACCTGAAAGACCGAATCTTCTAAAGATTCTATCCATAATGAATGCGATACGTGCCATATATCCGCAAGCCTCTAAGATAGCAAGTAATAAGAATAATACTAACATCTGAGGAACGAAACCAAGTACAGCACCAACACCGGCTACAATACCATCAAGGATAAGACCATTTAACCAATCTGCACAACCGATTGCATCGAGTCCGTCACCAATAAGAACTGGGATACCAGGAACCCATATGCCATAATCTGCCGGATCTGGAGCTGTACCATCATATTCGATAGCGAGGTTAATAGCTTCTTTAATATCATCAGCATCTGCTGTGAAATCTTCTGTTGCAAGTGTTTCATCATCTTCTACAGTATAATCAACTGAATCTGATGACTTAACCATAGACTTAAGAGTTGTAAGAGCCTTAACAGCATCTTCTGAGTCATAGTCTTCTGCTTCTGTATCAATAGCATCTGCTATTGCTTCGCCCTTAGAACCAAGGCTTTCTACATATGCTGCAATGATTTCATCTGAATCGCCATATTCGTCAGCTACTTCTTCATAAGCTGAAGTACCGATACCGAAAAGGTGGAAACCATCACCAAATAAACCATCGTTAGCCCAGTCTGTAGCTGCTGTACCAACTGTTACCATAGCAATGTAATATACTAAGAACATAACTACTGCGAATATAGGAAGTGCTAATATTCTGTTAGTTACGATTTTATCAATCTTATCAGATGTTGTAAGCTTATCCTTAGAATGAGCCTTCTTTACACACTCTCCAATAATTGATGAAATGTATGTATATCTTTCATTGGTGATAATACTTTCTGTATCATCATCAAAATCTTTCTCAAGTTTATCAATCTCTGCTGTAACATCAGGTACACTAGACATAAGCTGTCCGATTTTGTCATCTTTCTCTAATAACTTGATAGCGAAAAATCTCTTCTGTTCTTCTACTACATCAAGACCAATCTTATCTTCAACTGCTTCGATAACAGATTCAACTTCATCACTGAATTTATGTGCAAGCTTATTAACCTTCTTAGACTCAGCAAGCTTTACAGCCTTTTCTGCCGCTTCCTTAATACCAGTTCCCTTAAGAGCTGATATTTCAACTACTTCACAGCCAAGCTTCTCTGAAAGCTTTGCAATGTTAAGTTCAATACCATTCTTAGCTAAAAGGTCGATCATATTAACAGCCATAATTACCGGAATACCAAGTTCCATAATCTGTGTTGAAAGATATAAGTTTCTTTCAATGTTAGTACCATCAACAATATTGATGATAGCATCTGGTCTTTCATTAATAAGATAATTTCTTGCTACAACTTCCTCTAATGTATATGGAGAAAGTGAGTAAATACCTGGTAAATCCATAATGGCAACATCTTTATGTCCCTTTAATCTACCTTCCTTCTTCTCTACAGTAACACCTGGCCAGTTACCTACGAACTGGTTAGAACCTGTAAGAGCATTAAACAATGTTGTTTTACCGCAGTTAGGGTTACCTGCTAATGCAATCTTAATTGACATTCTTTTACCTCTTTTCTTAATGAGTTAATAATTAGTTGTAACTTTCTTCATTTAGATTATGCTTGCTATAATTAGTTAATGCTAACCTTTTGGCAAAAAAATAAATCTTAATTTACGTCTATCATAGCTGCATCTG